>Ga0208903_1000314_pt1 | contig 42534 bp, 37 predicted proteins | sample AntAceMetag02UKJ_FD_184769 | JGI IMG/M metagenome (GOLD analysis project Ga0208903, IMG submission 184769) | Saline lake microbial communities from Ace Lake, Antarctica - Antarctic Ace Lake Metagenome 02UKJ (SPAdes) (version 2) | ecosystem: Environmental > Aquatic > Non-marine Saline and...
GAAGTGACGGCTTCTCGATACAATTCTCCCTGCGGTCGAATCACTCGAAGTGACGGCTTCTCGATACAATTCTCCCTGCGGTCGAATCACTCGAAGTGACGGCTTCTCGATACGATTTTTCGTTCCTCAAAATCACTCGAAGTGACTGGGTGCGATGGGGTCAGTTCGAGTGCGTGAGGCACGAGCGTGTATCGAGAACACCAATCTAAAACCACCATTGCCACGTTTGTGATGCCAATGGTCTGTGTTCCTGTACCAGCGCAGACAATAGTTTTCTCCACTCATCCAAGAAGCCCCACGAGACACGCGGTATTTTGACTTTTCTGTGTTAACGGGGTTGTCTTTCGGGCTGCGCGGATAGAATTTCTTGTCGTACCAATCTTGGCACAATTCCCAAGCATTCCCGTTCATGTCATAAAGACCGAGTTCGTTGGGTTTTAGCAAACCAACTTCATGCTGCTGGTCGTTTCCGTTGTTTTTGAGCCAAGCAACTTCTTCAATGTTGTTACTTCCGCTGTACATATAACCTTTGGTTTGGTTTCCACCTTGTGCAGCGTATTCCCATTCGGCTTCGGTTGGTAATCGGAATGTTTTTTCTGTCAGTTCATTCAGCTTCGCGATGAAATCTATTAGTTGTTCCCAACTCATGTCATTCACGGGGCATTTCATGCAGGCAATTTCACTTGGATTGTAGCTCATTACCGCCATCCATTGCTCTTGGGTGAATTCAAATTTTCCGATGAAAAAATCATTGAGTTTCACTTCATGAGCTGGTCGCGCGTCTTTCTTCCCTTCATCGCTTCCCATAGTAAAAGTTCCTCCTTCTACAAAAACCATTTCCAACTGAACAGAATCCTTTAGTTGAATGATTTCCGTTTGCGCGGAAACGTTGAGGTTGAAAATGGATAAAAGGAAAAACGTTAGAGCAATTCTCATCTCAAACCATTTTCAATTTCGTAACGCATGCCAAATTGAATGAACATGGCCAAGCCAAACGAACGTCCTTTCTGTACTCCACGCTTCAGGTAATAATCCTTATCGCCAATGCAGGTTCCTGTGCAAACATTGGTGCATGTAAGTCCATTTTTTGCAGGCTCGGTAGAGTATTTTCTTAGGCCATTGTAAGCTAATTCAGTACTTTTTACAAATATGCGGTCTTCAACAATTCCAAGCTTGAGTGCAGTAATTATTCCATAAGCGAACATAGCCGTACAAGAACTTTCAATCCAATTGTCGGGGTCTTCGTTCCTAACGGGAAGCTGATACCAATGACCCGTTTTTTCGTCCTGTAATTCAGGTAGATGTTCGACCATTTCGCCTAAATATCCAGCAAACTCACCCCACAATTCATCCTCATGCGGAATAACCTCCAATGCATCTGAAAGTGTAACGAACAACCAGCCATTTCCACGACCCCAGATTTCGCTACTTACACGTGTTTCGTTATCTGGCCAACCCATTTGTCCGCAGAAATAAGGAATACCATCCTTATCGTTTGCATCCCATCCGTGATACCACAGACCTGTTTTTTTATCAAGTAGTTTTTCTCGGTGCAGGCGAAATTGTATCGCAAGCTCATTCAGGTATTTCTCATCGCCTGTGGCGCGATACATGGCAATCATAAACTGACCTATCATGAAAACGGTATCGTCCCATAATTCAAGCGTAAGCGGAAGGTGAGAAATGGCGCCTTCGGGAGTCCTTCTTACTTTCTGGTATTGCGCGAAGATTTTATCGCACTTCGCTTTGTAGAATTCATCTCCAGTTTTTTCATACAGAAAAGCCATTCCCAATCCAGAAGCAACACCATTTGGCGTTTTTCCATTGGCTGAGCCTTTGGTTCGGTGCATTGCTTTCTCAATATAATCTAGGTATTGCTGCTTTTCCGACTCGGCAACTTGGTCGTAGCGTTTCACTATCGTGTTCAGAAATGCCGCATGCTGCCAAGACCACACATATTTGGTGGCTGGTAAATATGATTGCATAGCGTAGGTTTCCACGCTATCTATCCACGTTTGAGCGTAAGAAGTAATTGTAAAAAGGGAAATGAAAAGAATGCTAAACAGTCGTTTCATCATCAAAGCACGTTCAGTACCTGCTCTTTTATTTTTTCCAATTCGTCCTTCATTTGAACAACGATTTTCTGGATTTCGGCATGGTTTGCCTTAGAACCGAGTGTATTAATTTCTCGTCCCATTTCTTGAGAAATGAAACCGAGCTTACGCCCAGCAGCTTCATCAGAATTCATGGTTTCTTCAAAGTATTTCAGGTGGGCATTAAGCCTGACTTTTTCCTCAGTCACGTCAAATTTTTCGATGAAATAAACGAGTTCATGCTCCAGTCGGCTTTCATCCAACGTAACGGTTTCTTTCAAATCATTGAAACGGTCAACCATTCGTTGTCTCACGGTCTTAATTCGTTCTCCTTCATACTGTTCAACTTGCGTCATTAAGCTGGCAATGTTGTTCAATCTATCAACTAAATCAAGTTTCAGTTGATGGCCTTCAGCCGAACGGAATTCTTGAAAATTCTTTACTGCCTGAAACAATATCTCAATGGCCAAATCAATCTCTTCCTGCGGTTTTTCCATTCGCTCAGACTGCATCACTTCGGGAAGTTTCAGAACATTGGCGAGCAACGATGTTTGATCCAAACCTTGCTTAACGGCTGCAGATTTCAACATCTCAGCGTAGCGATCAAACAATTCTTGATTGATTGAGAGCATCTTGTCTTCATGCACACCTTCGGCATAAAGCGAAATATCCACCTTGCCTCGAACCAATTCTGAAGCTAATTTCTTCCGCAAATCCATTTCCTGATCGCGGATAGCGGAGTTCAGTCGCAGTACAAGATCTAGCTGCTTGCTATTTACGGATCTTACTTCTGCGGTGTAAGTAGTATGCTTATAATTGCCTTGCGCTTTACCAAAGCCTGTCATTGATAGGATCATGGCGCGAATTTAGCAAATGGCAGACGCTCAACTGATTGTAATTTATACCGATGGTTCGGCCCTCGGAAACCCTGGGCCGGGTGGCTACGGAATTGTACTGGCTTTTAAGAACCAGTACAAAGAAGTGTCACAAGGATATAGGTATACCACCAATAATCGGATGGAGTTATTGGCCATCATTGTTGCGCTAGAAATGTTGAAGGTTTCAGACCGAGATGTGATAATCTATTCTGATAGCAAATACGTAATTGATAGTGTTACAAAAGGGTGGGTTTTTGGATGGGTTAAGAAAGGTTTTAAGGGAAAGAAGAATCCTGATTTGTGGAAACGCTTTTTGAAAATCTATCCGAAGAATAAAGTCAGATTTCAATGGGTGAAAGGCCATGCTAACATTCCCGGTAACGAGCGTTGTGATGTACTCGCAGTAGCCTCCGCTAATGAGGAAGAAACCCATTTGGTGGACGAAGGATACGAGGCAGCGAGATCTTTAGATGGTTAGTAGTGGGCTTTATTTATTTGTTTTATCTCTATCTACCCCAGGAAAATAAGGGGCTTGTTAAATAAAAGTTGATAAATTTTTTTTGGAGGTCTATTCCGACTGCTACCTTTGAGCTGGAAAATCACAAAACCCAATTAATTCGATGAAGGTAAAACTGGAATACATTTGGCTTGACGGCTATAAGCCGACTCAAAACATGAGGTCTAAGACCAAGGTAGAAGAGCATGAAAATTTTCAAGGAACACTAGAGGAACTTGGAAATTGGTCGTTTGACGGTTCTTCAACACAACAAGCAACTGGTGGTAATTCCGATTGTTTATTGGTTCCTGTAGCCATTTACGCTGATCCTGCTAGAGATAATGGTTGGTTGGTGATGACAGAGGTTTATAATGCTGATGGAACGCCACATGAGTCTAATGGTAGATATACCATTAAAGATGAGGACAACGATTTCTGGTTTGGTTTCGAACAGGAGTATTTCATTATGGATACAGAAACTGAATTGCCTTTAGGCTTTCCAAGAGGAGGTTTTCCTGGACCACAAGGAATGTATTACTGTTCTGTTGGTGGAAAGCACACTTTTGGTAGAGAATTGGTTGAAGAGCATGCCAATTTATGTATAGCCGCTGGATTGAATTTCGAGGGGATTAATCAAGAAGTTGCATCTGGACAATGGGAATTCCAATTGTTTGCGCAAGGAGCCAAGAAAGCTGGTGACGAAATGTGGATTGCGAGATACATGTTGGACAGATTGACGGAGAGCTTTGGTTGGTATATCGAATACCATCCAAAACCAATTAAAGGTGATTGGAACGGTTCGGGAATGCATGCCAATTTCTCAAATACTACATTGAGAACCTGTGGTTCAAAAGAGGTGTACGAAAGAATTTGTGAGGCATTCAGGCCTGTTACTAAAGAGCACATTGCTGTTTACGGTGAATTTAACGATCAGCGTTTGACTGGTAATCATGAGACTGCTTCTATAACTGATTTCTCTTATGGAGTTTCAGACAGAGGAGCCTCAATTAGAATTCCTTTGATGACGGTTGAGAAAGGTTGGAAAGGTTGGTTGGAAGACAGAAGACCTGCTTCAAATGGCGACCCATATAAGATTGCGGCTCGAATTATTAAGACTGTTAGTGAAGCTGAAGCTGCATTCGATAAAGCTTAATTAAAACACGAAATATTTATTTAAGGCTCGGCTCGTCCGAGCCTTTTTTGGCTGAAAATAAAAATGGCAACACAACGATTTCAAGCATTACAGGAAGTAAACAGTAGGAAACCTGTTGATGTAGAATTACCCAACGAAAGGGTTTCCAATTATTTCGCTTCTAGCGTGTTTTCATGGAAAGTTATGCGTGAGCACCTTTCGGCTGATGTTTACACTACGCTAAGAACATGTGTAGATAAAGGTGGTCAGATTGATCGAGGAACGGCTGAACAAGTTGCTGCGGCAATGAAATCGTGGTCGCTAAGTAAAGGAGCTACACATTATACGCATTGGTTTCAGCCACTAACAGGTTCAACTGCCGAAAAGCACGATGCGTTTTTTGAGCCGTTGGCGGATGGTTTTTCAATGGAATCATTCGGAGGAGACAAGCTTGTTCAGCAAGAACCAGATGCATCCAGTTTTCCTAATGGAGGAATAAGAAATACGTTTGAAGCAAGAGGTTACACCGCTTGGGACCCATCTTCCCCAGCATTCGTAATTGGAAGAACCCTTTGTATTCCTACCGTTTTTGTAGCGTACACAGGTGAATCGCTTGATCATAAAGCGCCATTGTTACGCTCAGTGCATTTTTTGGATAAAGCAGCTACAACAGTTGTTCAAGAATATTTCGATAGAAACGTATCACGTGTTATCTGCACGTTGGGTTGTGAGCAAGAGTATTTTCTCGTAGATCGCGCCTTGTATAATGCCCGGCCCGACTTGGCTTTGACGGGAAGAACACTTTTTGGCCACTCTTCTGCGAAAGACCAGCAGCTTGATGATCATTATTTCGGTTCTATAAATGAGCGCGTTACAGCCTACATGCGCGAATTTGAAACCGAAGCCCTTAAGCTGGGAATCCCTGTTAAAACACGTCATAATGAGGTTGGTCCAGGTCAGTTTGAGTGCGCTCCTGTTTTTGAGGAGGTGAGTTTAGCTGTCGATCACAACCAACTGTTGATGGATGTGATGGAAAAAGTTGCGCTCCGACATGATTTTCGAGTATTGTTTCACGAAAAGCCTTTCGCAGGAATCAACGGTTCTGGAAAGCATAATAACTGGGCATTGGCAACAGGTAACGGTAAAAATCTGTTAAGTCCTGGAAAAACCCCAAAGAAAAACATTCAGTTTCTCACGTTTTTCATCACCACTATTAAGGCTGTGCATGAACATGCCGATTTACTTCGTGCCAGTATTGCAAGCGCAGGCAATGATCATCGCTTAGGGGCAAACGAGGCACCACCAGCAATCATGTCCGTGTTTATAGGCTCATTTCTTACCAGAATGCTCGATGATGTTGAAGCTTGGGTCAAAGAGGGAAAGAAAATGTCGCCAGACGAGAAGACCGAACTCAAATTGAGTGTTATTAAAATCCCGGAGATACTGCTTGATAATACCGATAGAAACAGAACATCGCCATTCGCCTTCACAGGAAATAAATTTGAATTCCGTGCGGTAGGGTCAACTGCAAATTGCTCATCTGCAATGATGGTTTTAAACACCATTGTTGCCGACCAGTTAGTTAAGTTTCACAATGAAGTTCAGGGGCTGGTTGCTAAGGACATGAAGAAGGACGATGCCATTTTTCAAGTACTCCGCAATTACATTATCGAATCTAAAAAAATTCGTTTCGAAGGAAATGGTTATGGTGAAGAGTGGGTGAAAGAAGCGAAGAAGCGAGGGCTTTCAAATGTGAAAACAACGCCTGACGCGTTGGATTTTCTTATCACGAAGAAGTCGCGGGAGCTTTTTGAGAAGAATGAAATCTTAAATGAGCGTGAGCTTGATGCGCGCTACGAAATAGATTTAGAGCGTTATACAAAGAAGATTCAGATTGAATCTAGGGTAATGGGAGACCTTGCTACGAATCATATTATTCCAACAGCTATCGCATATCAAAATCTACTGATAACAAATGTTACAGGGTTGAAGCAAGTGTTAACCGATAAGGAATTCAAAACTCTTGCAACAGAACCGATGAGCATGATTCGTGAGATATCTGAACGAATGACCGCCATTCGCACACTTGTTGAGGCGATGGTTGGTGAGCGTAAGTGCGCAAATCAACTTGATAGTGCGAGAAAACAAGCAGGCGAATACTGCGAAAAGGTTTTTCCTTACTTCGAGAAAATACGAAGAGAGGTAGATAAGTTAGAACTTATAATTTCAGACGAATATTGGCCGTTGCCAAAGTATCGCGAATTACTCTTTAACAGATAATTGGATACTTGTATATAAGATGTAGTTTTGTGTCACAGAGACAAGATTTTAACCCCCTTAACAGCGTTTTGCCATAAGTTGTCTAATCAAATATTTATTTATTTTAGCAGCCGCGTAAAAACAAGCATTCAAACCATGAGAATTACCAAATTCCTAGTAGCAGCAATCATTGCCGGATTGTTTTCAATCAATGCAAGTGCTCAAACCGACCACCTTGCAATTGCAAACCAAGCTTTTGAAGGCCAAGAGTATTACAAAGCAATTACCCTCTTGAAGAAGGCCTACTCTAAGGAGAAGGATAAGGCCAACAAGGCTGAAATCATCTTTAAAACAGCAGAATGCTATCGATTCGTAAATGATTCGAAGCAAGCTGAAACATGGTACAGAAAAGCACTCAAGATCAAATATCCTGAGAACAATGTTCAGCTGTATTACGCAAATGCGCTGAAGGCGAATGGTAAGTTCGAAGATGCTATTGTTGAATACGAAAAGTATGCTGAGCTAGTTCCAGACGATCCAAGAGGAAAGAATGGTGCAGAAGCTTGTGCTTTAGCTCAGAAATGGGTGGATAACCCTTCTCGATACGTGGTTGAGAATGCGGTTCAGTTGAACGGAAAGCAAATGGATTTTTCTCCTTCTTATGCTTCAAAAAACCACAAAGAGCTTTATTTTACTTCGTCAAGAGACAATGCTTCAGGTAATGAAGTAGATGGTTGGACCGGTCAAGGTTTTACAGATATTTTCTCGGCAAGTATTGATAACAAAGGTAAATGGAGCAAGCCAAAACCACTTCCAGCAACCATCAATAGTATCTATAATGAAGGTGCTGCTGTAATGAACAATGATTTTAACCAAATGATTTTCACTCGTTGTGGTGTTAAGAAGAAGGTGAAAATGGGATGTGAATTGTACACAACTAATAAGAATGGTGATAGCTGGACAGAGGCTGAAGCGCTTCCATTCTTTGCAAAGGATGAAGGTGACGATAGTACTCAGGTTACAGTTGGGCATCCAGCTCTTTCTGCGGATGGAAAAGTTCTAGTGTTCGCATCTGATGCTGAAGGTGGAAAAGGCGGAAGAGACCTTTGGAAGTCAAATTTTGATGATGAGAAGAAAAGATGGTCTAAGCCTGTAGCTCTAGCATCTGTTAATACACCTGGAGATGAAATGTATCCGTTCATTCACGCTGATGGAACGTTGTATTTTGCTTCAAACGGACACATCGGAATGGGAGGCCTAGATATTTTTATGGCTGAAGCACAAGGAGAAGATTGGGGAGAAGTAACCAACATGCGGTCTCCTATTAACTCTTCTGGCGATGATTTCGCAATCATATTCGAAAAGGAACAAGAAAAAGGATATTTTACTTCAAACCGTGAGGACGGAAAAGGAAGTGATGATATCTATTCGTTCTTACTTCCAGCACTTAAGTTCACTCTTTGTGGTACTGTTTCTGATTTTAAAACGAAAGCTCCAGTTGGCGATGCTACGGTTTCAATTGTAGGAACGGATGGTTCTTCTTTAGAAACTACAACAGATTCAAAAGGTAAATACTGCTTCGATCTTGCACCTGCAACATCTTATGTTATTACTGCTGGGAAGAGAGATCTGTACCTAAACAAAACGGGTAAGACTACAACTGTTGGATTTGAAGAGGATAAAGATTTGACTCATGATTTCGAATTAGATCCAATCAACCGTGTAATCGACCTTCCAAATATTTTCTATGACCTTGGGAAATGGGATCTTCGACCAGAATCTAAAGTGGCAATGGATGGTCTAGTAGAGACATTGAATGACAACCCAACTATTGTAGTTGAGATGGGCGCTCACACAGATACACGTGCTTCTGATAGTTACAACTTGTCACTTTCTCAAAAACGTGCTCAATCGGTAGTTGATTATCTAATCGAGAATGATGTTGCTGGCGAACGTCTAGTTGCTAAAGGATATGGTGAAACCACTCCTAAGGTTCTTGATGTTGCTGTTGGCGAACTTCCTGCAGGAAGCGTCATCAACGATGCATTTATCGCCAACCTTGCTGGAGAAGAGTTGAAAGAAGAAGCTCACCAGTTGAATCGTAGAACTGAGTTTAAAGTGCTTCGTAACGATTACGTTCCTAAAGGAAACTAGGTAACTTTCGTAGACATTTTAAAAAAGCATTCCGCACACGCGGGATGCTTTTTTGTTAGAAATCAATTCATGAGTGCTGGAGAAAGATATAAGCAGCGAGGTGTGTCTGCCGATAAGGAAGACGTTCACAAGGCGATAAAGAACGTTGATAAGGGATTGTTCCCCAATGCGTTCTGCAAGATAGTTCCAGACACGCTTTCTAATTCTGATGAGCACTGCATAATCATGCACGCGGATGGTGCTGGTACCAAAAGCTCGCTCGCTTATATGTATTGGAAAGAAACGGGTGATTTATCCGTATGGAAAGGAATTGCACAGGATGCCATCATTATGAATACAGATGACCTTCTCTGTGTAGGAGCGATTGACAATATCTTGCTCTCTTCAACAATTGGAAGAAATAAGTTTTTGATTCCCAGTGAAGTGCTTTCAGCGCTGATTTCCGGAACAGAAGAAGTGCTTCAAATGCTTCGTGATAATGGAATGGACATTCATTCTACCGGAGGTGAAACTGCAGATGTAGGTGATCTTGTTAGAACGTTGATTGTTGACTCAACGGTAACGGGGCGTATGAAGCGTTCTGATGTAATCGATAACGGGAATATTCGGCCTGGAGATGTTATTGTCGGACTTGCTTCCTATGGTCAAGCCACTTATGAGTCTGAGTATAACGGAGGAATGGGTAGTAACGGATTAACCGCTGCCCGACATGATGTTTTCAATGATTCGTTAAAGACCAAGTATCCAGAAAGCTTTGATAGCGCTATGGATGACAGCTTGATATATTCAGGGAAATATAATTTGACCGATAAGGTAGATGGCGTCTCGTTGGATATGGGAAAGTTGGTTTTATCACCAACTCGAACCTATGCTCCAATTATTAAGAAGATTCTGGATAAATATCGCGCAAGCGTACATGGAATGGTACATTGCTCAGGAGGAGCGCAAACCAAAGTGCTTCATTTTATCAATTCAGGGCATGTGATTAAAGATAATCCGCTTCCTGTACCACCTCTTTTTAGGATTATACAAGAAGAATCGAAAACTCCTTGGGCTGAGATGTACAAGGTGTTTAACATGGGACATAGAATGGAGCTTTATGTTCCAGAAGAAATTGCTGATGAAATCATTGCTATTTCCAAGAGTTTCAATGTAGATGCCCAAATAGTTGGTAGAGTAGAGGAAGGAGATAAGAAACTCACCATTCGTTCAGAATATGGAGAGTTCGTTTACAATTAAACAATGGAACTTTTAGACAAACTTCGAGACATACAAAGAAGGTTTATGGACCTTGAAGGCCAGCTTGGCGACCCATCTGTGGTAGCTGATATGAAGCGGTTTGTGAATATTAACCGTGATTACCGTGGGCTTGAGCCTGTAGTAAAGGCTTCAAAAGAGTACGAAAACGTAATAGAGAACATAGCTAGTAGCAAGAGGATATTGGATACTGAAAAGGATCCAGATTTTGTTGATATGGCAAAAATGGAGCTCGAAGAGCTGGATGCTAGAAAAGCTGAAATTGAGGACGAGCTTAGAGTTTTAATGCTCCCCGAAGACCCAGAAGACGAAAAGAATGTAGTCTTAGAAATCCGCGCGGGAACAGGAGGAGATGAGGCGAGTATTTTTGCTGGGGACTTGTACAGGATGTACATGAAGTACATCGAAGGAAAAAAGTGGAAAACAACCCTTTTGGTGGAGAATGAAGGCACTGCTGGAGGTTACAAAGAAGTAAACGTTAAGGTTGAAGGGGAAGGGGTTTATGGAATCATGAAGTACGAATCTGGAGTGCACCGTGTACAGCGCGTGCCTCAAACGGAATCACAAGGAAGAGTTCATACATCTGCTGCAACAGTTGCGGTTATGCCAGAGGCGGAGGAAGTTGATGTAGAAATCAATCCAGCGGATGTAGAACTGCAAACTTCGCGTTCTGGTGGAGCTGGTGGTCAGAATGTAAACAAAGTTGAAACCAAGGTTCAACTTACCCACAAACCTTCTGGTATTGTGGTTGTTTGTTCTATAGAGAGATCACAGTTGAAAAACAGAAAATTGGCAATGGAAATGCTTCGTACGCGCTTGTACGAACGTGAGTTGCGCAAGCATTTAGATGATATTTCGAGCCGAAGAAAAACGATGGTTTCATCTGGCGATAGGTCTGCGAAAATTAGAACGTACAACTATCCTCAGGGACGAATTACCGATCATAGAATTGGCTTAACGATATATGCACTAACAGATTTTATGAATGGTAACATTCAAGAGATGATTGATGCACTTGCTATTGCTGAAAACGCTGAAAAACTCCGTGTAGGAGAAACAATTTAAGATGAAACTGTCACCAAAAGGGAAGAAGTTTAGAGATAGGATAGACAATTGGTTTCTATTCAATCTGTTTCTACTTATCAAACTTCCGTTGGCCTGGATTGCTGGGTGTAGAATTAGACGTATTGACGCAGAAGCTTGCGCCATCAACATGCCCTATGGCTGGAGAAATCAGAACCCTTTTCAATCAATATATTTTGCTGCACAGAGTATGTCGGCAGAGATGAGCACCGGAATGTTGTGCATGTTGGCAATCGAGCATTCTGGTGAAGATATTGCCATGTTGGTGTCGGATAATAGGTCTCAGTTTACCAAGAAAGCAAACGGACACGTGACTTTTACGTGTAACGATGGACAGAAAATGTTTGATGCCGTTGCTGAAACCTGTAAAACAGGAGAACCCGTTTTAGTTGAGATGAGGTCGGTTGGTGTAATGGACAACGGAGTGGAGGTTTCCAACTTTGGTTTCACTTGGACTGTTAAGAAGCGAAGCAGCTAGGCCGCTCACATGCTTTCTTAATTCCTATATTCGAGCATGGCAACTAAGGTTAATACTTCCGATGGCTGGTTATACGACCCAATTTTGCCGGACCCCGAAACGTGGCCGATTGTAAAGCTGTCACATAACCGAGAGGCTTTTTTAAAGGAGCTAGTCGAACTTTCCATTGAAAACATCAAAGAGTCGTTGGGTAATAACCCGGCTAATCTGAAGGATGAATTAGCACGAACGCTTTACACCGAAAAAATTCGATTAAACCAAACTCCTTGGAAGGCGGATGGTCCAGATGAGAAAGACTTCTGGTCCAAAGTGAAAAAGGATATGGTACGCATTAATGCAGGACATGAAAATCCGAATGCGTTTGGTCATGAAGACCTAGTTCAACGTATTGTAAAGCGATACGCAGAAGAAATTGCCGGTGTTTTTGATGTGCAGGCGTACGATTTTGCAAAAGGATTTACCACGTTTTTGTTTGCTCGACTTCTTAATGCTTCGCAGAATAAAGGGCTATCGCGGTTTTTTGCTAGCAGAAGCAATCTCCATGATAAGATTCACCTTGTGGGAGAGATTGACCACGTACGTGCGTTGGCACAAAAAGGAACGGTCATCATTGTTCCAACCCATTTTAGTAATCTCGATTCGATGCTTATCGGTTGGGCCATTCAAAGTATTGGTTTGCCACCCGTACTTTATGGCGCTGGGTTGAACCTGTTCGGAATTAAGATTATGGCGTGGTTCATGAATCGCCTGGGAGCTTACAAGGTTGATAGGCGTAAAAAGAATCTACTTTACCTCGAAACGCTGAAAATGTATTCAGAGCTTTCGCTAAGAAAAGGGTGCAATGGACTTTTCTTTCCTGGCGGAACACGTTCGAGAAGTGGGATGCTGGAAAAGCGTGTAAAACTCGGATTGCTTGGAACAACCCTCCAAGCGCAGCGTATGAATTTCATTCATGATGGAGACGAGGCGAAGAAGATTTTCGTGGTTCCTGTAACCATCAACTACAACTTTGTACTGGAAGCCCAGAGTTTGATTGACCAGCATTTGAAGATTAGCGGTCAAGAGCAATATTATGTTGAGAACGATGACTTCTCTACTTCGAGCAAGATGCTGCGATTCATTTATAAATTCTTCACGGCATCTTCAGAAATGGCAGTGCGCTACGGAACACCGATGGATCTTTTCGGGAATCGGGTTGATGAAGAAGGCACTAGTTTTGATCCACATGGAAATGAGGTGGATATCAAGAAATACTTCTATTCTAATGGGGAAATAAGTAAGGATTTACAGCGAGATGCGGAATACACGCGGATGCTCGGAGAAAAAATAGTCGAGAGGTATCATTGTGAAGCAGTGGTTTTTTCCAGTCAGATTTTGGCGTTCGCTGCTTTCAGAATTATCAAAGCACGCTACAGTAAAATGGATCTGTATGGTTTGATGCGCTTGCCGTCAGACGAACTTGTCATCAAACCAAAAGAATTGATGGATCGAGTGGATAAGCTGGTAACGCGTTTGCGCGAAATGCACGCGAATGGCGATATTCAGTTGGAGAAGGAAATTTTGGAAGGAAGTCTTTCTGCCATCATCAAAAAAGGAATTGCTAATCTTGGAGTCTACCATAATAAACTGCCATTGATGTACAATGCCGATGGCGATTTTGAATCTCAAGACATCACCATTTTATATTTCTATCACAACAGATTAGAAGGATATGAGCTCCACAAAGTTATCTGAAGATAAAGCGCCAGTTGGTGTTCTTGGTGCTGGTAGTTTTGGCTCTGCCATAGGTAACTTATTGGCCGAAAACCAGCACGTTTATATGCTAACGCGAAGTCAAGATGTGGCCGATGCGATAAACACAACGAGAGACAATCGTGGACGGAGAATGCACGAAAACATCACGGCTACAACCAGCATTAAAGATGTGGCGGATAAATGCAGTTTAATTTATCCGATTCTTCCTTCGGCTGTATTTCGGGAAACCATAAAAACGCTTGCACCGCACCTTACTCCTGAGCATATTTTGATTCACGGAACCAAAGGCGTTGATGTGGAATTACCTGAAGGGGATACCTTAACAGCGGAGTATAAGCTGAATCCCGCAAAGGTTAACACCATGAGCGAGGTTATTTTGCAAGAGACGATTGTACGAAGAGTTGGGTGTTTAGCCGGTCCGAATTTGGCAGGAGAAATACTTAATGGTCAGCCTGCGGCAACCGTGTTGGCAAGTCGTTTTGAAGAAGTAATTAAAATAGGCCAACGAACCCTTCGAACACCTCGTTTTCAGGTATATGGCAGTAGCGACCTTACGGGAGTTGAGATTGCTGGTGTTTTGAAAAATGTGATAGCCTTAGCTGCCGGTGCGCTTAATGGTTTGGGCTATGGCGAGAATGCTAAATCTCTACTCATTAGCCGCGGATTGGTAGAAATGATTCACGTTGGAAAATATCTTGGTGGAGATGCGCTAGCGTTTTTAGGATTAGCCGGAATTGGTGATTTGATTGCAACGTGTTCAAGTGCGAAAAGTCGGAATTACACGGTTGGCTATCGCATTGCAAAAGGAGAAACACTTACTGCCATTCTTGCTGATATGGAAGAAGTAGCTGAAGGAATCAATACACTAAGGATTTCCCGTGCAATGGCTAACTATCTCGGTTTTAGAGCACCACTTACAGAAACGATTTACGAAGTGCTTTATGGCGATAAAACGGCTGAAGAAGGACTTGATTACCTGATGAAATTTCCGTTCTACGTAGACATCGACAAGTCGATGTTTTCTAGCTGAAACAGAGAGAAGCCGTCACTTCGAGTGATTTGAGGAACGAAAATCGTATCGAGAAGTCTAACCCCTCTTAACCTGTGTGGCACTTCCTTGATCTGTTGGAAGAACCAGCATATCAGCAATATTCACGTGTTTTGGCCGCGTTACGGCAAATGCAATACAATCTGCAATATCCTTAGCAGCAAGTGCTTCCACGCCATCGTAAACCGCGTTTGCACGGTTTTCATCACCATGAAATCGAACAATAGAGAACTCGGTCTCTACTAGTCCAGGAGCAACATTAGTAACCTTTATGCCTTTGTCAAAAAGCTCCTTGCGCAATCCTTCAGAAATGGCCTTAACTGCATGTTTTGTGGCGCAGTATACGTTTCCGTTGGGATAAACCTCAACGCCAGCAATGGAGCCCACATTGATTATATGACCTACTTGCTGCGCTACCATTCTCGGAGCAATTTCTCGCGTGATGTAAAGCAATCCTTTCACATTGGTGTCAATCATCTTTTCCCAGTCATCCACATCACCTTCATGAAGCGGGGAGAGGCCACTTGCTAATCCGGCATTGTTCACCAAAATATCAATGGTTTTATCTCCAATCTCATTACGACAGAAGTTTTCTACTTCGGCTTTGATTCTAATATCAAATGAATGAATGGAAATGGAAACCTTGTACTTAGATTCAAGTTCGGTCTTCAGTTTTTCAAGACGCCCTTTTCTTCTTCCCGTAAGGATAAGAGTATAACCAAGATTGGCGAATTCAATAGCGGTGGCTTCTCCAATTCCTGCCGTAGCTCCTGTGATGATAGCGGTTTTTGACATCCTGGAAAATTACATTTTCACTTCAAATGCTATAAATAGGATTTATCATTTCCAGCTTCTTCGAATTCCTTTTCCACTTTGCGTTGAACCTTATTCCTAATCCACTTTTTAAATGGAGTCATTTCCTTCATTTTCGGATTCTTACCTCTTTTCTTGAATCTGTCGAAGAACGCTTTTGAGGCAAGTACAGCAAAGCCTGCACATGTATTATGGTCTAAATTGTCGCTGAGATTATTAAGAACAATATGTTCTACACCCGCAGCCTTCATCTGCTCGTAGGCAACTTCTGAGTTCTTATAACTCACTTCTTTATCGCCTTTGCAATAGCATAGTTGTACAGGAGCTTTGGGAATCCAATCTGTCAAATTGTTTTCCCTCAACCGTACTTTAAATGGATGATTATCATTGGCTTGATACTCCTTTATAAACTGCGGAGCTACAACCTCCATAGGGATTTTTGGGAGAAGTTTATTCAACTCATCAAGCGTTTTACTATCGTTGTGTTCGAAGAAACCAGGGAAAAGCGTATCAAACGGAGCTTGGAATATATCGTACGGGTTTTCGAGGTCTACTATCTTGTAGGCTTCCTGATAAGACAGTAAGAGAAAAGGTAAATAGAAAGGCCGTGGATACTCTTCAAACATGTAATTCTGCTGTTCGCCTGTCATGTCGTAAGCGCCAGACATAGGAGAAGAAGCCGTTACCTGAAACCTTGGGTCATTTAATTCTTCTAGGTATTTGTGTGCCGCAAAAGAAGCGTGCCCACCTTGCGAATAGCCTGTAAGGAAAAGTTGACCGTTATGATTGACTGCCAATTCCTTATTCAATTCATCAACTGCTTTGAGCATGTATATGAACGCGTGCCCTTCAGACCATGCATGCTGGTACAAATGCTTGCCTTCTCCTTTTCCCATGCCATAATAATCTGGAAACATGGTAGCATAACCATCGGTAGCATGTGCTAGGCAAATAAACTGCTGAGAATCTCCATCATGTATTTTTCTTCCTTTATGAATTTGGGTTCCATGCCCGTACATCATGTAAGGCACAGCCTTTTCGGTTTTTGGAACATAATAGATGCCCGAAGCATTTCGCCACGTTCCGTCTATCCATTGCACTTTGTAGATAATCTCGTAGATATCAACCCCAAGCTTTACGGGCAAAGCAATCTTCGGAACTTTATTCTTTTTCCAAAGGGCGTTAATGGTTTTTTTAGTGTGCGATTTGATTAGGGTATAGCTGACTAAAAAGGCTTTTGGTTCTGGGTCTGTTGCGAAAGTTGGTAACGCAAATAATAGGGCAATTAGAAGGGTAACGGATTTCATAAATTTGATTAGAACGGTAAAATTCGAAGATACAGGATTAAACCGCTCCCATCAACAGCTTTACAACCTTAAATGGGTTGAAGAACTCGCAACGTTTTTCCCCTTAGGCGGATGCGTCTTTTCGCTCGATGCTGTAGACATGCGATGTATTACGTCTCTACAGAACGTGATACGACTTGCTGTGCGCCTTAGGCGGATTGCTCTGATTTATGGTAGTGGTGTTGTGGGCGGTTAGGTTTATTTAATCACCGACATTTTTCTACTGTCCACAACCTTTCCATTTATACTGAGCGAGTACAAGTAAATTCCGTTTGCAAGGTTTGAGGCGTCAAGTACTACAGACCTTTGACCCTTACTTGGTGAAATGCTTTGCGTTTTTGCCCCCAATGCGTTGTATATGTCAATCGTAACAGATGGGTTGCCATCCATGGAAAATGTAATTGTAGTTGAAGTGCTAAAAGGGTTAGGGCTGTTTTGAAGGAACGAAGATTTGACGCCTCTTGGCTCCGATAAGCCTGTTGCATTCAGAGCAATTGGTTGTTGTTGGGTTACGCAATGTATCATTCCCCCGTATTCGTACATATCTCTAACATCAATGCCAACCACTGTTCTGTTGGAATAAACGCCTTGAATGATGCTTAATGCTGTGGCATCATTGGGATCGTTATATGTTGGCACAAGGACAACATCATTCCCAATGTAATAATTACAATAGGATCCCTTGTAACCAAGATCATTGCCGTAAGTAGTTAAAACATTGTTCTGTGTTAATGGAACAATGACTATCTCGTATGGGTCGCCAACTGCATTTGTTGCAGTGTAGATGATTTCCATTTCAGCAGCACTAACATACCAGTAGTCGAGGTCGGTACTGTCCATGGTAATGATGGTGCTGTCATTCGCAAATTTCACAAAGCCGTCAATGTGCATGTCCGTGATGTCTAGGCCGTATACACCATCCAACCAAATAAACTTCGTAATCCCCATATAGGTGGTCAGCGTGTCTTCTATCTGTGCCTCGGTGAGAGAAGGGTTTCTGCTAGAATGCGTAATCGAACTGCGGGTTGCCATCATAGTTCCGTTGCCGTCATGTTCAATAGCTCCGCCTTCCAGTACCATAACGCTCAGATCAACTCTCGGAATTCCAATATCCGCACTTATGCTTTGCGGGATAATGTCGCATTTTGAATAGGGCGTATCGTCACCCCAGCCGTTAAAACCCCAGTCAAGTATAATCAGGTCGTTATTCTGGTCGTAAACGAACATGGGACCATTATCCCTGCTCCATACGTCATCTGTTTCATGAATATAAAAATCGATATTGCTAAGCGGAACACTTGCGCTGGAAAGCGCATTGGTGATAAAGTCCAATTCGGTGTTGTCATATGCTATGATGTGAACCTTTTCACCACTTTCTAGGGCGTTTGTCATTGCAACGAACGTTGGAGTCAAATCTGCTCTGTACCAAGGACCATAAAGATTGTTGTGAGGCCATTGTATCCATGTTCCTTCATGAGGAGATGTTTCTTCCGGCATTGTGTATTCAATTGTCTGCGCTGATGCAGTCAAGGAAGTAATGGTCAGAATAATGAGAAGATGTAAGTTCAGATGTTTGATGTGCATGGAGATGTTTCTTAAAATTAAAGACAACGTTTAGTGTAAGAATAGTGCGGTTTTGTATGTGTGGATTCTTCGAAGGAAAATCACATGTAACAAAACTGCACTAACCTTTGATTAAGCACATACTACCGAATTATTTTTATGCATTATTGGAAGTAGTGCTTTTTTATTCGACCTTTTTACTCTTCAGCTAAAGGTTTTGCTGGGGTTTCAGAAGCGTGTTCATACACAATTTGCCATTTATTGTCGGTTTTGTTATAAAGCAAACTTGCAGTATGAATGTCATTCTTAAATCGTTCGCCATTTTTAAGCTCAACCTCTAGAAATCCTGTCCAAGTACAAAGCACACAAGTTTTTGATATAAATAGGAAATCCTCATTTAGTTTAGTTAGGGAGAATGATTTTAAACCAGCAAATGATTCTTTTAAGTCATTTTCCAAAGTTTGATAATCTGAAGCCGCACCCACTACACTCACAATGTTAACATTCTTTGAGTATCCCTGCATTGCAGCTTGAGCATCAAGGGCATTCAAATTTGAAACGATTTGGGTATTGGTGTTTGAAATTTCTGTTTTTGCAGTTTCCTTGTCGGCATCTGTCAATTCTGTTTTTCGGAAGGAGTTGCTTGCGAGTCACTCGAATTTTTGCAACCGATAAATAAAATTGAAGCGAAAAAAATTAAGACTCCTAAAAATTTGATCTGTTTCATTTTTTTTAATTTATTTTTTTCGCTTACTCTATTCAGTTTTCAGTTTACCTGTTGTTAATTATTAAGTTTATTTCAACGGTTATGTTGCATTACTGCCAACGGTTCTCGGCCTACGAAAAATAGCGATTAAACCTCGCTAGTAAGTGCCTTTACAACCTTAAATTGATTGAAGAACTCACCTACGAAAACACGGCCAATGCTGTAGGTGGGAACAGCGAGAATCATCCCAGCAATTCCAGCCACGTTACCAGCCATCAGAATAACTAGAAATATTTCTAGCGGATGTGCTTTTACGCTTTGCGAATAGATGAGAGGTTGCAGCACGATATTGTCGAGCAATTGAGCGGCACCGTAAACAATTGCCATCTGCCCCGTAAGAGAAAGCAGTCCGGTTATATCCAAACCTTCCGCATTCGTAGTGAGTCCGATGGTAATGCCGACCGCAGCGCCAATAATTGGCCCCACGTAGGGAATAACGTTAAACAGACCAGCTATGAATCCGATGAGGATGGCGTTGTCTATGCCTACAATGGTGAGGCCGACCGAAACGATGGTCATGACGATGGCTACTTCGATGATGACGCCAATAAAGTAACGCGTAAGTAGTTGTTTGCTTTTGCTCAGCACCTTGCCAATGCGGTTTTCGTAACCACTTGGCACTGTAGTCATAATCATGTTTTTGAAAAGGCCTTGGTCCTTTAGAAAGAAAAACGTTATGAACGTAATAGCGAAGAATGCGATGAAAATATCGCCTGTTAAACCCAACGCGAATTGAACGCTATCGCCAACGGCAGAAATATCGAACAGGTTTGTGAGTAATCTTTTGAGTTCCGTTTCGAGTACAATTGGTGTTTCGGTGAGTTTAAACTGATTGATATAATCCTGTGCTGTCTGAATTGGCCCTTGAATGTTGGCAAGTGTTTCTTCAACACTCACGTTCGATAATTTTCTGGCTTCATCTGCCACCATCGGAACAAAGGCACTGATGGCTCCCCCGAAGAAAGAAAGCAAACCGCCAATGGTTAGGGTAGCGGCTAACGCACGCGGCAATTTTTTGCCCTTTATCTCCAGATTAACTAGGAATCGAATAATTGGCTCACCAATTAGAGAAAGAACTCCCGCCACCAAAATGTAGGCGATAATAGTGTGGAAATACCACGCTAACGCGAGGATAATGATGATAATTGGAACGTATATCCAGTTGCTGAATTTCATTGGTTACGAATATACGAATGCGGAGACCCCTCGTACCTCGGTGTGACAAGCGAGTAGAGGTTTTTCCGTCTGTCACCCTGACGAAGGAAGGGTCTCTTTACCGCAAAAAAAGAAGCAACCTCCATTATGGAGATTGCTTCACTTCGCTCAACATGCAGGTTAATCAGTCAACCGATTGGTGAAGGAACTCATTGCCGTCACTCAATCCGCCACGTTTTTTTCCGTTCTCGTCTTCTTCGTCTGTGTCGCGCACGTCAAAACGTGTAACAGAACTTTCCGAAGAATGAGGTGTGTTATCTAAATTCACATTACGTCTTTTGAAAGCGGGAACATTTTCCAATTCGGCCAAGTTATTTGGCGAACGGAAGCGTTGGTTCATGTTTTTCAAACGCTCCATACGTTCTTGTTGCTTACGATGCATTTCTTCCGTATCGATGCTGTTGTTAACACGGTTTTCAATGGGCTCGTTTCGTGTGATGAGCTTAGGCTCTTCAGTCAAATCATTGCTTGGTGTGCTTTCAGAAGTGGTTGGTTCATCATCATAAAGACTAAACGTTTTTATTTCTTCTTCCGCTTTTGGTAGTTCAGGATTCAACTCAAACTCAAATTCGATTGAGGTCTCTGTAGTAATAATATTGTCATCAATGGCAGGCTCTTTTTTCTCTTCTTCTTCGTCAACAAAATTATTGGTGATTTCCTCTACTGGTTTATCTCGAAACAGGCTGAATGGCATCAGTGGTGACGCGTCTTCTTGTGTTGTTTCTTTAGCCGTTGGAAGTTCGTTCAACTCCGTTTCAGATGTTATTTCTAATTGAGCTTTAGCGGTAACGGTATGCGGAGTCTCAATTTCAGCCGTCACTTCCAGTCCGGTTTCATCTTCCTCTTCTTCGTATAGCGGAAAATCCTCACCCGGTTTAATACCAATCATTTCAGGAGCTTCTTCTAGGATAAAAGCATTGATTTTCTCATCAGTTTCATCCACTTTATATGCCATAACAGAAGGTTTCTTTTCTTCCGTTGTCGCATCATCTACTAATGAATGCTTGATGACTGGTTGGGAATAAAGGGTATTATGAGGAGCTGGAGTTGGCGGAGTGAAGTTGTCAGCTGTTGGCTGCTCAACAGTTGAGTTCAAACGCTCGCTCATCAAAACTGGACGGGTAGTTAAACCAGAGGGAATGGAGGATTTTACTTCTGTTTTGGCTACTGGAGTCTCAGTTCGTGTTGGGCGTGTGTCCAATGTATGACGAATCACATTTTCCTGACCAGTTACTTTCTCTAATTTATCACCAGAAAAACCAGTTGCGATGATGGTTAATGTCAACTTATCACCTAGGTCTTCATCGGTGCCGTTACCCCAAATAACATCGGCATCCATTCCTGCTTCTTCCTGAATGTAATCGGTAATCTCGGCTACTTCGTCCATTGTCACTTCATCTTTACCGGAGCTGATATAAAGGAGGATGTTGCTGGCTCCAAAGATGTTGTTGTCATTTAAAAGCGGAGAGGCCAACGCCTGCTCAACCGCCTTAATAGCACGGTCTTCGCCCGAAGTTGTTGCCGATCCCATAATGGCTACACCTGACTTGGTCATTACGGTACGAACATCCTCAAAATCTACGTTTACATAACCTTCAACCGTAATGATTTCTGCAATGCCTTTTGCGGCAATGCTCAATACATCATCTGCTTGTCCGAAGGCTTCGCTTAGTTTGAGATTTCCGTACATCTCGCGCAGTTTATCATTTGAGATGATAAGCACGGTATCTACGTGTTTTTTTAGTTCTTCCAGTCCAATGGCTGCCTGTAATTTTCGTTTTTTTCCTTCAAATCCGAATGGAATGGTAACGATACCAACGGTCAGAATTCCAAGTTCGCGAGCGGCTTCCGCAATTACGGGTGCAGCACCCGTACCAGTTCCACCACCCATTCCTGCGGTGATGAAAACCATCTTGGTATCAGTGCCAAGAATTTCCTTGATATCGTCAAGGTTTTCTATTGCTGCATTACGACCTACTTCGGCCTGTGCGCCTGCACCTCTACCTTCCGTCAGGCTCGATCCCAACGCAATTTTCTTGGGCACAGGACTCATGTCTAATGCTTGCTGGTCTGTATTGCAGACAACGAAGTCAACACCTCGAATGCCTTGTTTGTACATATGGTTGACAGCATTTGAGCCGCCTCCACCTACTCCGATCACCTTAATGATTGAACTCTCCTCTTTGGGGAGATTGAAATTTATCATTTCCTTAGCCATGTTTCCTCCGATTTATGGTTAGTGTTTATTATTTGGGTTTCTATTCAGGGTTTAGCTACTAGCAATTAGCTGTTAGCTAGGTTGTATTCTTGTTAATGGTGAGTTGATAGAACAGTTATGCTGAATTTGTTTTAGTATCCACTTAGACCCTGAAACAAGCTCAGATCGACACGTTCGTTTACTATCAATTAACTCAATTTTCATTCTCTCTTTTACTTTCTCCTTGTTACTATCAATCAATTCCTTCGTTCATCCATTTCTCAATCTTCTTTCCGAAGTTTCTGAGACCTGAAAACGGACTGTTTCCGCTTTTCTCTTCCGCCACTTCGAGAGCCACTTCTTCCGCTTCCGAAATGGACTTTTCTTCTTCCTTAGTGGGCTCTTTTTTCTTCATAATTGGCGTGCCTTCGCGGCCTTCAGCCCAATCGGCAACAGTAAGGCCGCGTGTGGCCAATTCATCTGTGAATTCAAGACCTTTCATCACGAGTCCTACACCTGTTGAGAAAATTGGGCTGGTTACGTCTTCAGGGTTTCCCGCGGCTAAATGCTCGTTTGGGAACCCAACGCGCACATCCATACCCGTTACATATTCCATCAACTGTGGAAGGTGTTTCAGTCTCGAGCCACCACCTGTCACTACGATTCCTCCGATGAGTTTTTTCTCGTAACCAGAGTTCTTAATCTCGTAATACACGTGTTCAATAATCTCTTCCATTCGAGCTTGAATGATGTTTGCTAGATTCTTCAAGCTGATTTCTCTCGGCTCGCGTCCACGCAATCCTGGGATAGATACAATCTCGTTGTCTTTGGCCTCTGTTGCTAAAGCTGAACCAAACTTCACTTTTAGCAATTCTGCCTGATGTTTGATAATGGTGCAACCTTCTTTGATGTCTTCCGAAATGATATTTCCTCCGAAAGGAATGACAGCCGTATGACGGATAATATTGTCTTGAAAAATGGCGATGTCTGTTGTTCCACCACCTATATCAACCAGGGCTACACCGGCTTCCATTTCTTCATCGTTCAGCACAGCAGCAGATGAAGCCAAAGGCTCTAGAATTAATTCGGTAACCGATAATCCAGCTTTATAAGCACAACGATGTATATTCTTGGCTGCTGCAACTTGTCCGGTAATAATGTGGAAGTTGGCTTCTAGACGAATGCCGCTCATTCCCACTGGGTCCTTGATGCCTTGCTCGTTATCCACGATGTATTCCTGAGGCAGCACATGAATAATTTCCTCGCCCGGAAGCATTTGCAGCTTGTACATGTCGCGAATCAGGTTGCGGACATCCTCTTTGCTGATTTCCGTTTCCAACGAATCGCGTGTGTAAATACCACGGTGCTGTAGCGACTTAATGTGCTGGCCCGCTATACCCACGTTTACGTGTTTAATCTCGATTCCAGTCTTGTTCTGCGCTTCTTCAACGGCCGCTTGAATTGATTGAACGGTCTTATCGATATTGGCAACAACGCCACGGCTCACTCCCAGCGATTCCGATTTCCCGATCCCAAGAATTTCAATCTTGCCATGTTCATCTCTTCGTCCAACGATGCAAGCAATTTTGGTTGTCCCGATGTCAAGTCCTACTACGATGTCTGAATTTTCCATTAGCTATTCTTTTTGGTACAGATGACCTGGTCTTTGTATTTAAGATTGATGCTGGAGTATTGGTCCCAGCCTGTTGTATTTAGCCCCTTCTTGTAAAAGAGAAGCAGCTTCTTGAATTTTTGCTCCATTTTGTCGGTTCTACCTAGGAGAATGTGATGATCCCCAACAGTCGGAATGAGCGTCAATTCTCCGTTTGACTCTACACGTATTTGCTGAATCTGCGCTTTCCAGAATTCGTCATTCCTGATGAATGTGGCGAGTTCAAAAAGATCATCCAAGCATGATGATTTCTTCAAGCTATCGCTCATTTCCACCACGTTATGTCGTTGCATTTCGTATTGCTTCTCCATAATGAAACCGCTTGCCACAGGAACCCGTGCTGTATAATTATCGCTGGTTGGCATTACGGAGCCTTCCTTATCTAGGTAGTAACTGTCCCCATCAGAATTGAACACGCGAAGAATTGGTTCACGCTGGTAGACCTTCACGGCAAACACACCATTGTGCTTGGTGTAAACCTCTGCACGCTTAACTGAGGGATTAGCTGTAATGTGACGTTCGTAAACCGCAATTGGAATGGATGTAATTGGCGATCCAATAAGACTATCGCCTTTACTGAAAATCATGTCGCGCACATCTTCATCCGTCACAAAGAAATTGCCACCCTTACTATCCACCTGAATGTTAATGCTGGAGCATTGAATCTTATCCGATTCGCGAGCGCTAAAAGCCAGCGAAACGAGCAGACCAAGTATCGCAAGTGCCAAAACTGATATGTTCAGAATCTTCTTAATCATGACAAGAGTTTCGCTTTAATCGGTGAAACCAATTGGTCAATATCGCCTGCTCCCATGGTCAGCAGCACATCTACGCTGCCGCGTGTTATCGAGTCAAGAGTAGCGGATTTAGTTTCCAAATTTTTCTTCTGGGCAGTTATCTTCTCAAGTAATGCAGAAGAAGTAATTCCATCAATCGGCTCCTCTCTAGCAGGATAAATATCAAGCAAAGTCACTTCGTCTAGCGTGCTCAAGGTTTGAGCAAACTCATTCATGTGGTCCTTCGTTCTGCTGAACAAATGCGGCTGGAAAATTCCTTTCACTTTTCTTCCTGGGAATAGCTCCCGAACTGAATTCACGCAAGCGGATATTTCTGTTGGATGATGGGCATAATCATCTATATAAACGAGTTCATCTGTGTTGATATGTACTTCAAACCTGCGCTTAACACCTTTGTATGTAGCAAAGCCATTTCTGATTTCCGCCTCTGAAAGACCGAGTTGATCCACTGCTGCAAAAGCGGCAATAGCGTTCTCCACGTTATGCAATCCAGGCATGCCGAATGTTAGATTTTCAATACTTCCCGAAGGAGAATGAGCGCTGAATTTGTACTTGCCGTTTTCAATGGTCAAGTTGCTGGTGTAATAATCACTTTTCTCGTTAATGGAATAAGTGAAATTCTTCCTTTTGGTATTTGAGAAAGGAAGTCCCCAACGATAGATTAAGGTGCCATCTTCTGTTATTCTTTCGGTGAAATCTTGGAACGAATTCAGCATCTCATCAGCCGAACCATAGATGTCTAAATGATCAGCATCTACTGAAGTAACAATGGCGATGTCTGGTGAAAGGGTAAGGAACGAACGGTCGAACTCATCTGCTTCAACCACCATCAAGTTGCTGCTTGTGGATGTGAGCAGGTTCGTGTTGTAGTTGGAAGCAATTCCACCCAAGAATGCGTTGCAATCTTTGGAGGAAGACTTTAGTAAATGGGCTATAATTGAACTCGTGGTTGTCTTGCCGTGCGTTCCTGCTACTGCAACCGTATTGTATGCTTTAGAAAGTTCACCCAAAACTTGTGAACGTTTCAATACTTCAAATCCGTTTGAGCGGAAATAATTCAACTCAGAATGGTTAGACGGAACTGCTGGTGTGTATATGATTAACGTATTGTCTGCATTCTTGAAAGAAGCAGTAATGGCATTTACATCATCTTGAAAATGAACAGAAATACCAGCGGCCTCAAGTTCCTTGGTTAAATCAGTCGAAGTGCGATCATAACCACCAACAACTTTCCCTTGCGCAGCAAAATAACGCGCAAGACCGCTCATGCCAATACCACCGATGCCAATCAGATAGACTGCTTGTATATTGGTCAATCCTTTCATGCCGATGTTGCCAGTTTGAGGATTTCCTTTGCTATTTCTTGGTCAGCATTCGGCTGGGCCAACTTCTTTATGTTCGTACTGAACTTAGCCTTCGTTGCTTCATCCAAAAGCAGTTTCAGTGATTCTTCGCAAGCGCGTGTTCCTGCTTCACTATCAGGAACTAGAATGGCCGCATCAACATCAACCAACGCTTGCGCATTCTTGGTTTGATGATCTTCTGCTGCAAATGGGAACGGTACTAAAACGGATGGTTTTCCCACGATGCATAATTCAGAAATAGAACTCGCGCCAGCACGAGAAAGAACCACATCTGCTACGGCATACGCTTGATCCATCGTGTAGATGAAATCGGACACAAAGAAGTTAGTGGCATTTGCATCCGCAACCGCTTTCTTGGCTTCTTCAATAAAGAATTTACCTGTTTGCCAAACCACTTGCACATCGGCTTTCTTGAAAGCTTCGATGTGAGCTTTCATAGCTAAGTTGATGGAACGTGCACCGAGACTTCCTCCGATAACTAAAAGCGTTTTCTTGCTTGGGTCAAGGTTGAAGGTTGTCTGTCCGAGTTCTCGCTTGCCTTCCAGATTCAGAATGTCCTGACGAACTGGGTTGCCTGTTCGGAGGATGTTCTTGGCTGGGAAGAATTTCTCCATGCCATCATAGGCCACGCATACTTTTTTGGCTCTAGCTCCAAGTAATTTATTGGTGATTCCAGCATAGGAATTCTGCTCCTGAATCACGGTTGGAATACCCCTTGTACTTGCTGCGTACATCACGGGCCCTGAAGCAAAGCCACCAACTCCAACAACAACGTTTGGTTTAAATTCCGAGATAATCTTCAGCGACTTTAGTAGGCTACCAATCAATTTGAACGGGAAAGTCAGGTTCTTGAGCATGTTGCTTCGATTTAGCCCCGCAATATTGAGCCCGATAATCTCATATCCCGCAGCTGGAACTTTTTCCATTTCCATCTTGCCAAGCGCACCTACGAATAGGATTTCAACATCCGATTGAAGTTTCTTCAACGCGTTCGCAATTGCAATAGCAGGGAAGATGTGTCCGCCCGTGCCGCCTCCAGAAATGATAACCTTAACCTTCGACATGTGCTAGTTCTGGTTTAGGTTGTTTTTCATTCAAGGAGCGACTCACGCTCAAGATCATTCCGATGGCTATAGATGTGAACCAAATAGAGGTTCCGCCCATACTCAAAAGGGGCAATGGCTGACCCGTTACTGGGAACAAATTCACGGCAACGGCCATATTGATAAAGGCCTGAAAGATGAGGCTGAACATGCAGCCGAAAGCCAGCAAAGTCCCAAATGTGGTGGTTCCTTTATGTACGATTCGCAGTCCGCGGAACAGTAAAATCAAATAGAGGAATAGAATTCCCATGCCTCCGATTGAGCCCCACTCTTCTATAATTATGGCGTATATAAAATCAGCGTAAGCACTTGGAAGTCTGTTTCGTTGAACGCTGTTTCCAGGACCAACTCCAGTGATACCGCCAGTTGCTATGGCTATTTTGGCCTGTTCAGTTTGGTAGTTGGCATCGGCCATACCTTCGGTTTCTTCGCTGGTGAAGTAGGTTTCGATACGGGCCTTCCAAGTACCAAATCGCGGGAGCACTTTTTCAATTGGAACAGCATATGAAAGAAGAAAAACGAACGACCCAGCAAGGATGATTGTCCCGATCAACCCAGCAAGATATTTGAACTTAACACGACCAATAAATAGCACAACAAGCGAGGTAACGAAGAGTACGGCTGCAGTTGAGAAGTTGGCAGGAAGAATAAGTGCGCAGACAATTAGAACAGGCCATATTATTTGAAGGAACCCTTCTTTAAAATCATCCATTTTTTCTTGCCGTTGCGAAAGCTGTCTGGCAAGGAATGCAATCAGCGCCAATTTGGCGAGATCGGAAGTTTGGAATGTGATATTGATTACAGGTAAAGTCAACCATCGCGAAGCGGAGTTAACTGATGTTCCTGCAACAAGCGTAATGGCTAAAAGCGGAATGGATAGCCAAAGTAAAATCTGTGCAACCCGCGAAAAATATTGATGTGGAACCTTGTGAATTCCGTAAATCATTCCCCACCCCATCACGATTATCGCCATGTGTTTTATGAGGTAGAATTCTGTGTGACCGCCTTTTTCGTAATGCGCCAAATTGTTGGTGGCGCTAAATACGGCCATCACGGAAATAAGCGACAGCAGAAATACCACGGCCCAAATGACCATGTCTCCCTGTAGATATTTTCGAATGAACAAGTTCATTTAATTAGTAATTAAGAATGATGAATTAATAATTGGGCTTTTCATCAGTCCTTTTTCGTGTAAATGGTTTTGGTTATTGCCGCCAGTATTTTCAAGTTCTCGTCACAATCATTAAGCATCGAATTGGCTTCTGACTCACTTAGGTAATCTGTTGCTTTCATCAGTCGTAGCCAATACCTCGTTTCTCTCGCCTCTTTGTATGCTAGATTGATTTTTGTTCCAAAGTCTTTTCTCGTTTGTCCTCCAATCGCTTCTTCCACATTTGCCCCAATGGATGTTCCGCTTCTCAACAGTTGCTTTGATAGAACATACTCCTTCTTGTTTTCGGTAAGGTGACGATACAATTTCACCACTCGAACTGCGAAATCGAAGCTCTTATCTTGGATGATGTTGTCCTTACTCATGGCGGCCATTATTAATTTATAATTTCTAATTATTAATCAGCCGTAACACGGCTTTTGTGAATTGATCGCCACGGTCTTCGTAGGTGTCAAAAAGGTCGTGAGAAGCGCAGGCTGGAGATAGAATCACCTTGTCTCCTGGCTTAGCCAATGTGGCTGCAGCCTTGACCGCTTCATCTGCTGTGCTAGCCCCAACAATCACATCAGCATCGGTCAAAAATGTTTTGAATACGTCTCCGTTTTCTCTACCAAGACAAACTACCGCACGAACTTTATCGGCCACCAGTTCTTTAAGCATGCTGTAATCCTGACCAGCTTGCAAGCCACCAACAATCCATACGGCTGTTCCTTGCAAACGCTCCAAGGAATACCATGTTAGATCTACGTTTGTAGCCTTCGAATCGTTGATGAATTCGATGTCGTTCCACGTGCCAATCAACTCTTGGCGGTGTCGCGTGCTTTGTACATCAGACACGCTTTCTTCCAAAATTTGCCTTCTCAATTCAAGTAGACTGTTGAACATATCTTGTTCACTCAGCACTTCTTCGTTCCAGTTTTTATTCTTCATGGGTGGTGGATTCCTGGGTTTATAGTGATCGAACGGCAGCCTTAAACTGACGTCCACGGTCTTCGTAATTCTCAAATAAATCGAAGCTGGCACATGCTGGAGAAAGAAGAACGGTGTCTCCTTTCTTACCGAGATAATAGCTCGTTTTTACTGCTTCAGCTGCACTTTGCGTATCTACGATTGTCTCAACAATTCCCTCAAATGCTCTGTGGATTTTCTCGTTATCGGTACCCAGACAGATGATGGCTTTCACCTTATCTTTTACCAACTCAGCAACCATAGAATAGTCGTTGCCTTTATCAACGCCACCCACAATCCAAATCACTGGTTGATTCTGACATTCCAGCGCGTACCACGTGGAGTTGATATTGGTTGCCTTACTATCGTTAATAAACTCAATGCCCTGTACTTTACCAACAGGTTCAAGTCTATGTTCAACAGCGCTGAAATCGCTCATGCTTTCTCGAACTACGTCTTTGCGCAGCTCCAAGAGGCGGCCTACAATTCCTCCGGCCATTGTGTTGTAGGAATTATGTCGGCCTTGTAATGCAAGTTCGTGGATTGACATGGTTAGGTTTGAATTATTGAGATTTATATGAAGGTTTTGTTGTTCGATGTAAGCGCCTTCGGCAACAGTACCATTGAGCGTAAATGGAAGACGTTTAGCCTTCATGGAATCATTCAAAGCATTTGTGATATTCGCATCATCAGCACAGTATATGAAAGCATCGTCTTTAGTCTGATTCTGAGCAATCCGCATCTTGGAAGCGATGTAATCGTCCATGCTTCCGTAGCGGTCTAAATGGTCGGGAGTGATGTTCATCAATACTGCGATATTGATGCGGCTGTCAAACATTCCATCTAACTGAAAACTGCTGATTTCGATTACGATGTAATCGAATTCAGTATCTGCCACTTGCCAAGCAAGGCTTTTGCCAATATTGCCCGCTAATCCCACATTCAAACCAGCTTTTGTAAGCATGTGATGCGTGAGTAGGGTAGTGGTGGTTTTACCGTTGGTTCCTGTAATGCCGATGGTTTTGGCATTCGTGTATTTCAAGCCAAATTCAATCTCAGAAATCACCGTCACACCTTTCCTTCGGAGTGATTGTATCAAAGGAGCTGTTTCAGGAATCCCAGGGCTTTTAATGACCAAATCAGCATTCAGAATCTTGTCCTCAGAATGTGTTCCTTCTTCGTATTCAATATCCCAGCTGCGTAGGTTTTCAGCATACTTCTCCTTCAGCTTTCCCTTGTCAGAAAGAAAGACTTCGTAGCCTTTCTTCTGACCTAAGTAAGCTGCGCCCGTACCGCTTTCGCCACCACCCAATATGACCAATCGCTCTGCCATTATTGAATTTTGAGTGTTACCACCGTGAGTACTGCGAGCATGATTCCGACAATCCAAAATCGGCCAACGATTTTAGCTTCGTGCATGCCTTTTTTCTGGAAATGATGATGAAGTGGAGACATCAGAAAGATTCTTTTGCCTTCACCGAATTTCTTCTTGGTGTATTTGAAATAACTCACCTGCATTACAACAGAGAGGTTCTCCATCAGGAACACGCCACAAAGGATTGGAATCAATAATTCCTTTCTGATTGCTAGTGCGAAAACGGCAATGATGCCACCCAGAGCGAGACTTCCCGTATCACCCATAAAAACTTGAGCTGGGTACTGGTTGTACCATAGGAATCCAATGCAAGCTCCAATAAATGCAGAAATGAAAATCACCAATTCTCCCGAGCCGGGGATGTACATAATATTCAGATAATCGGCAAAAATGATGTTACCAGAAACGTAAGCGAAAACAGCTAGCGTCACCCCAATTATTGCTGAAGTTCCTGTTGCCAGTCCATCCAATCCATCGGTTAGGTTTGCTCCGTTTGATACTGCTGTAACGATGAAAATGACGATTGGAATGAAAACCAACCAGCCCCAATCTTTGGCTTTATCGCCAAGGAAGAATAGGAGGGAGCTGTAATCAAATTCATTGTCTTTTACGAATGGAATTGTTGTGACAAGTGAGTGTTCTGCTTCTCCGTAAATAGGCAGTGTTTCCGCTTTAACGGTCTTTCCATCAGTTACGACCTCGATGCTTTCGCCACCCTGCACCAATCGGTCCTTTACCGCCACACTATCGTTAAAGTATAGGGTGCAAGCAACAATTATACTGATGCCAACTTGACCTAGAATTTTAAATTTTCCAGCAAGACCTTCCTTGTCTTTTTTGAAAACTTTGATGTAATCATCGATGAAGCCAATAGTTCCGAGCCAAATCGTTGAGACTATCATCAGAATTACATACACGTTATCTAGCTGCGCGAAAAGAATTGTTGGAATGAGGATGGAAGACAGGATTATAATTCCGCCCATTGTTGGCGTTCCTTGCTTTTGAATTTGTCCTGCTAGGTCAAGATCGCGAACAATTTCTCCCACTTGTTTCAATTGTAAATACTCAATTACCTTCTTGCCAATAACCATGGAGCAAATCAGCGAAGTGATGATGCTGGCAGCTGCTCGGAACGAGATGTACTGGAACAAACCCGCCCCTGGCAGATCATAATTTGTTTGAAGAAATTCGAACAGATGATATAGCATTAGCAGATTTGTTTGAGGTTGGTTGTCAATATTTCCATGTCGTCAAAAGGTGTTTTTACACCTTTGATTTCTTGGTATTTCTCATGGCCTTTACCAGCCACTAGAATGATGTCTCCTGGTTGAGCAAGCATACATGCGGTACGAATGGCTTCTGCGCGATCGATGATTGTCACGGTCTTTCTCACCGTAACAGGATCAAGACCTTTTTTCATGTCTTCGATAATCTGCTCCGGTTCTTCACTTCGTGGATTGTCTGAAGTAAGAATCACTCTGTCGCTTCCTTCTCCCGCAATACGCGCCATTTCTGGTCGCTTGGTTTTGTCGCGGTCACCACCGCAACCCACAAGTGTTAGTACTTTCTCGTTGCCAGTTCTTAGTTCTCTAATCGTAGAAAGAATATTGTCAAGCGCATCAGGCGTGTGGGCGTAATCCACAATTCCGAGAATGTTGTTCGGGGTTTTGTAGAATTCGAAGCGTCCTTCTGGCGAATGAAGATTACTCAACGTGGTCAGAATCTGAAGTTTTTCTTCCTTCAATTCGATGGCTGCGCCATATACACTCAAAATATTATACGCGTTAAACGACCCAATCAGTCTTGTAATCACTTCCTGTCCATCAATGTTGAGGATTAGGCCAGTCAGGTTGTTCTCAAGGACTTTCGCCTTGCGGTCGGCCATTGTTTTTAACCCATAGGAAATGACTTTGGCCTTGGTGTTTTGCACCATCACTTGCCCATTCTTGTCATCCACATTTACAAGTGCAAAGGCCTTGGGCGAAAGCCCATCAAACAACATCTTTTTGGCAGTGATGTAATTGCCGAAGGTTTTGTGATAATCGAGGTGGTCGTGGGTGATGTTTGTGAAAATTGCCCCTGTGAAATCTAAGCCAGCTACACGATGCTGATGTAATGCGTGTGAACTCACTTCCATGAAGCAGAACTCGCAACCAGCATCAACCATTTCGGCCAATAGCTTATTAAGATTGATTGGGTCGGGAGTGGTGTGCGTTGCTGCCACTTCAAGTCTGTTAATCAGATTTCTTACCGTGGAGATGAGACCGACTTTATACCCAAGTCCCACGAAAAGTTCGTAGAGCAATGTGGCGGTTGTGGTCTTTCCGTTAGTCCCCGTTATACCAACCAGTTTTAGATTCTCCGATGGGTTTTCGTAGAAGTTCGAAGCAATCATTCCAGCAGCCACACGGCTGTTTTTTACTTGTATGTAGTTCACTTTTTTGTGAAGGTCAGTCGGAAGTACTTCGCACACAATAGCCAACGACCCTTGTTCAATCGCTTGCTCAATAAAGTCGTGACCATTGCTCAGCGTGCCATTTACGGCAACAAAAAGCGAGAACTTCTTCGCCTCTCGCGAGTCGATACAAACGTTTTCAATCGCAACATTGGTTGAGCCAACGACTTCCTCGATTCCTGCACGGTACAATATGTCTTTCAACAACTTCATGATAGACGAATGATTATTTCGTGTCCATTGATGGCGCGCGTTCCAGGCAAAATTGATTGTTGGCGCACAACGCCAGAACCGATTATGCTCACCTTTAAACCTGTGTTTTCTAATATAAATAGTGCGTCCATTGCACCCATTCCAACAACGCGTGGAACGAGATTTTCAATCACTTCGCGCTCTGTAACTGTGACTGAGTTTGAATCAGCAGAAGCAACGGCCCACTTGGCGTCCGGATCCTTTATATCAGCTTTTATATCAAGCTTTTCGAAAGCCGTCACGAGGTCTTGCTTGTCGCTCACTTTTGAGAATGGAATGAGATGGTCAGCCAATAGCGGGTCTGTTTCAACTTCTTCCAACATCTTTACTTGCGTGGAATACACTTTATCCGAAATTTCCTTGAAAATGGGTCCTGCAACTAAGTTTCCGTAATAGACAGAACTGGTGGGCGAATCAATTACTACAATGCACGTATAGCGCGGCTTGTCGGCTGGGAAATACCCTACAAACGAAGCCTGATAGCTCTTGTCTCGGTGATAACTTCCACCCTTGGAAATCTGTGCGGTCCCCGTTTTTCCTGCAATCTTATAGTTCGCATGCTTCAAGTTGCTGGCGGTTCCGTGGTCCACAACTCCTTCTAGCAGCAGTTTTACTTTATCAATCGTTTTCTGCGAACAGATTTGTTTGTTCAGTACTTCAGTTGGGAACTCACGCACAATTTGACCATGCTTTTTGATGGCTCGAACAAGCTTTGGACGAACCATTTCGCCATTATTTGCAATCGCATTGTAAAGTGAAAGAATCTGCAGCGGTGTTTGGAGAACTTCATATCCAATACTCATCCAGGGAAGTGAAATTCCAGACCAAGATTTATCCTTTGGTGATGGAATGCGTGGTTTTCCTTCGCCTTTAATCTCCAAGCCGAGAGGTTCATTGAGACCCATTGCAACCAATCGGTCGGTCATCTGCTCGGGGTTCTTTTGGTAATATTGATTCACCAATTTCGAAACACCAACGTTGGACGAGATTTCAAATGCTTTGGCAACAGTTATTTTGTTGTAAACACCCGTTTTCGAATCTCTCATCGTTTCGGTGTAATACTTCTTTATCCCGCCTTCTATATCAACAGTATCCGTTATATCAACGTGACCATCTTCTAGGAGACAAATCAAACTTGCTAACTTGAATGTTGAGCCCGGCTCTGTAGCTGAGCCGATGGCGTAGTTGTATGTCTCCGCGTAACCTCCGTTTTCCTGTTGGGTGAGATTTGCGATTGCTTTGATTTCGCCCGTTTGCACTTCCATTAGAATGGCACAACCATGATGCGCACCATGTTTTTCGAGCTGCAATTGAAGTGCATTCTCTGCAACATCCTGAATGTTAATATCAATAGTTGTGATGAGGTCAGAACCATCTTCAGGCTCAATTTCATTTTCATCGCTCAGAGGCTTCCAGTTTCCTCCAGCAATTTTTCGCATCAACCGCTGACCACCAACTCCGGCCAACTCCTCAGAATAGGCACCTTCTAAACCAACGCTGTAGTCAGGTCGGTCATAACCAATGGTGCGAGCAGCTAATTGCTTGAACGGCTTTGCGCGTTTGTTTCGCTGATTGTGTATTAAGCCACCTTTGTGTTTGCCAAGCTCAAAGATTTCAAAGCTTCGAAGTGCTTTCAATTCGTTGTGTCCAACCTTCCTTTTAATAAGGTAATACTGACTTTTATTAAGTCGCGCTTTTGTTAGTTCGCGCTTGTAAGTCTGTGCTGATTTGTCTCTAAAAAGTCCAGAAAGCTGTTGTGAAAGCTTGTCGATATGCTCATCAAAATATTCGTCAGTCAATGCAGGAACATTCGCATCCCAACGAATTTCATAAATCGGTTCTGAAGTAGCGAGAAGGCTCCCGTCAGTGGAGAAAATATTTCCACGTATAGCTTCAATGGTTCGGAAAGCTGTCGTTTGCGACTCAGCTTTTCCTTTCCATTTTTCACCTTCAACGAATTGAATCTGTGCCACACGCGCCACAATGGCAAGCGCGAACACACACATCAATCCATAAGATAAATAGACACGGGTTTTTATTTGCTTTTCGTGACTCAATTCTCTGGTTTCTCGTCAGCGGTTATTACAATTTTCTTTGGCGGAACTACGCTTTCGTAGATTCCCATATTAGCAACCGATTTTGCCACTTCGCTCTGCTTGCTTACAAACATTAATTCTGACCGAGTTGAGATGAATTCTGACCGCAACTCCTTGATTTCACGATTCAGTCGCTCCATTCCAATCACAGTTCCTTCGCCATAATGACTGTTGCCTATGTAGAAAATTCCGATACCGAAAAGGAATAGCAGGAATGGAATGTTGTTCAATACGTTATCACGAGTCAGGAAACTTCCGTCCAGCACACCAAGAATGCGTTTTGCAACGCCTCCTCCTTCAGTTGTATTTTCTGATTCCTGACTCATTAGATTCTCTCGGCAATTCTCAATTTCGCACTTCTTGCGCGTGGGTTTCGTGCTATTTCTTCATCCGTTGGGATGATGGGTTTTCTTGAAATCACGTTGAATGGAACAAGCGGTTTTCCGTAGAAATCCTTCTCTATTTTTCCTTCAACATTTCCGCTTCTGACAAGGTTTTTTACCAACCGATCTTCCAGTGAGTGATAAGAAATAACGACCAACCTTCCTTCTTCTGATAAGATGTTCGGCATCTGAGAAAGCATGTCTTCCAATGCATTCATCTCATCGTTTACTTCAATCCTAATCGCCTGAAAAACGCGAGACATAAAGCTGTTTTCCTTTCCTCGCTGCGCGATGGGAAGAATTACCACTTTGAATTGATCAATGGTTTCAATCGACTCAATACCTCGCGCAGCAACAATCGCTTTCGAAAGCTTCCAAGCCTCTTTTAAGTCAGAATTGTCGCGGAAAATCTTTGAAAGATTTTCAACCGAATACTCATTTATGATTGTTCTTGCAGTAAGTTCAATCCCTTCAGACATCCGCATGTCTAAAGGACCATCTGCTCGTGTACTGAAACCTCGACTTGGCTCATCAATCTGAAAGGAAGAAATGCCTAAATCTGCTAAAACACCATCTACAGGAATTGCTTTGAAATAGCGCAGGAAGTTGCGCACAAACCGAAAGTTGTGTGGTATAAAAGTGAAACGTTCGTCCTGCAGCAGATTCATTTGCGCGTCTTTGTCTTGATCGAAAGCGTACAGATGCCCGCCTTTCAAATGCTTCAAAATTTCTCGCGAATGACCTCCTCCTCCAAAGGTTAAATCCACGTAAATTCCGTTGGGATCAATCCTTAAGCCGTCAATGCATTCCTGTAACAGTACTGGGTTATGGTACGCCATCAGCCCCATCATTTAGGCTGCCCATGACTTCTTCAGCCAGTGTGGCAATGTCTGTTTCAGGATTGCTCAACTTCTCCTCGTAAGCGTCCTTATCCCATATTTCTACATAGGTGCCGGCACTTGCGAGAACGATGCTGTTGGAGATTGAACTGAATCCTACTAGATCTTTCGGAATCAGTAATCGGCCCGTTGCATCAAGCTCAACGATCTTGACCCCAGCTGTAAACAACCTGATGAACTCGACATTCTTGCGCACAAACCTATTCAGCTTGTTCACTTTACTCATCTTATCATCCCACTCACTCATTGGGTACAATTCAATGCACTTCTCGAACATGCCGCGCTTCAAAACGAAGCCGCTCTCGAGCTGAGACATCAATTGCTTCTTCAATGCTGTAGGTAGCATGAGTCGGCCCTTGGCGTCCACTTTACATTCATATGTACCGATGATATTGGTCACTTACACTGGAATTTATCTAGGTAAAGTAATGGATTATCTACCACTCTTTACCACAGTTTACCACAACTGTTGAAAACTTTATAGTTCAAATCTACTGAAAGGTTACGATAGAACTATAAATGACTACGATTTAGTACAAATAGAGTTGTGGTAGAAAGTGGTAGAATTGTTAATAAAGTTGGAGTTATCCACTTGATTTATTCGAGATTTCGCCCCCTCATTTTTGGTTAATTTTGGACAAAACGTCAATAGAGGTGCTACAAGAGGAATCAGGACATAAATACATTGAGCAGGGAGAAGGTCCTGTGCTGCTGGTGCTTCACGGTTTGTTCGGGGCGTTGAGTAATTTCAATGACGTACTAGACGAATTCTCGAAGGATTACAAAGTGGTAATCCCGATGATGCCTATTTACGACCTCCCGCTTTTGAAGACGAACGTAAAGGAGTTGGCCGCGTATATTGATGAGTTCGTCTCGTTTAAAGGATATGAAAGCATGTCTCTTTTGGGTAATTCGCTTGGGGGGCATGTTTCGCTGGTTTACACAGTTGCACATCCTGAGAAGGTGGATGCGCTTATTCTTACAGGAAGCTCAGGTCTGTATGAGAATGCTTTTGGTGGGTCTTTTCCCCGCAGAGAGGATAAGGTATATATAAGGAAGAAGGTGGAGACGACATTCTACGATCCTGCAACTGCTACTGACGAATTGATTCAAGAGGTTTTTGATATCATTAATGATCGTGGTAAGTTGATTCGGGTTCTTGCTATAGCCAAGTCGGCCATTCGTCATAACATGAAGGATGATTTACCGAATATCAAAATTCCCACTTGTCTAATCTGGGGAAAGAATGATGGCGTAACTCCTCCGGAAGTTGCAGAAGATTTTCATGAGCTTATTCCGAACTCCGAACTACATTGGATTGATAAGTGCGGCCATGCCGCTATGATGGAGCATCCTATTGAATTCAACGCGGTTTTATCGCCTTGGTTGAAAAAACATATTCTCAAGAAATAATTTGATGATTATAAAAGATGTCGAGTTTGTGATGAGCAACTCGGACGTACGCAAGTGCCCGAAACCTGACAAGCCAGAATTCGCATTCATTGGTCGGTCTAATGTTGGCAAGTCTTCCCTTATAAATATGCTGATGGGAAGAAAGAAGTTAGCGAAGACCAGTTCTACTCCTGGAAAAACGCAGCTTATCAATCATTTTTTAGTTAACGAATCGTGGTACTTGGTAGATTTACCGGGTTATGGCTACGCAAAAGCGCCAGATAAACTGAAGAAGAAGTTTGAGAAGATGATTAACGATTATCTTCTGCAAAGAGAAAATCTTGTGACAGTGTTCGTTTTGGTTGATATTAGGCACTTGCCACAACAGATTGATCTTGAATTTATGGAATGGTTGGGAATGTCTCAGATTCCGTTTACAATGGTTTTTACTAAGTTAGACAAACTGAAGCGTGGCGAGATTGATCCTGCGCTGAAAAAGTATCGCGCTAAGATGTTGCAGACTTGGGAGGAGCTTCCAATTCAGGTTCTGACTTCAGCAGAAAAGCATGATGGAAAAGAAGCATTGCTGGAATACATCGAAACGCTGAATTCCGATTTCAAATCGAAGTTTAAGGCATAAAAAAAGGCTTCCAATTTGGAAGCCTTTTTTATGAGTCGTTGTACGTTGATTACCTAATTAACTGTAGCCAACCAGTTTCTCTAAACTTGAAGTTGTCAAGTTCGTTGTCTATTGCGTTTCCTGAATTCATTTCAGCTTTCGAGATAATATAGAAGTATGTGCCAGAAGAAGCAGGGGTTCCTGAAGGAGTTGTTCCGTCCCAAGAGATAAGAGGTGATGTATTTTCAAATACAACATTTCCCCAGCGATTGTAAATCTCTAAATTGAATAGTCCAACATCACTTGTTCTAATATCGAAGACATCATTGATTCCGTCATTATTTGGCGTGAATACGTTTGGTACAATCAATCCTTCAACCACATTAACAGGAAGTGTTAATGTATCTAGGCAGTCAAGGCCGCTGCGCACAATCAGCGTAATGTCATACGTTCCTGGTTCATAGTAAGAATGGAAAGGAAGAGAATCTGTACTGGTTGTTCCGTCACCAAAATCCCAGTTCCATTCGCTGGTTAAAATACTGTTATCAACCATACCTAAAATATCATGGACAAATATGCCTCCTGGTAGGTTTGTGTCTAGAGAAATGGCGAAATCGGCAACGGGCTGTGGGAAAACTATAACTGAATAATTTCTAGTGAGCGAAGCACAACCACCATTAATGGTGTTTGAAACCAGCTCATCCACCTGAACAGTTCCAGTAACAGGGCTTAGCGAATAATTGTTCCAAATAACCGTAATTGAATAATCTGTTTCTTCTATGATTGTTCCATTTTCTGAAACCGAGAAGGTATAATCAGAGCCATTTTCTGGAACCGTGTAAACACTTTCAATACTTGCGCACAAAGCATCTTCTCCTGTTACTTCTGGCTCTAACGGAACATCGAAAGACATGATGTAGGCATCATCTTGGTAAGATTGGAAATCATCCCAATCATAACGAACTACTTGATTCAAGAAGTTGTTTGTAGTTGCGGAAGCCGTATTGAACATGTTTTCCCAAACTAGATTGGCAGTATTCCAATTAGCCATCCCGTTGTAATTCTCATCTCCTTCCCAAGGATTTGCATACAATGCTATTTCAGCTGTGGCGTTTGCACCGCCTGTTTGATTAATGCGATGATACCACCAAGGATTTACATAGCAAATAGTTGTATCTGTGGATGTTACTGGAAGACCGTTAATAGTCGGGTTTCTGTTTACGAAACGGACATGATACCAATCAGGAGCATTTGTCTCAGGCTTAACCTGAACAGGTCTGTACCTTTTTGTTTGGTTAGGAGAAATATCTAAGCTTGAACCTGTAGGGAACAAGTATGGAACGTTTTGAGCTGTAGCTCTTGCTAAGTTTCCGTTTTCTAGACTTGAAACAAATCCGCATGTATCGCAGAAAGTGCCACGCTGTATAGCTCCTGTATTTGTGCTGAATACCCAAAGCGTATCGAAATCGGTTGCCCACTCTGCAGTGTTCAATCTAAGTGTTCCGTTAACACCAATTTCTGAGTTTATATCATCCTGAACCACCCGAACACTATCCATCAAATGCACATCATGGAATCTGGTAACAGACGTACCGCGAATGGAGTCTTCCACCGCAGTAGGTTGTGGGTAAAACCTTACTAAGCTCGACCCAGCTCGAAACACACCATCATTCTCCCAATCTCCATGAACATCAAACAGTCCACTATTAATTTGATTTGTAACTGCCCCTCCGCACTCTGCCTTGTTGATGAAGTCTCCCTTGATAATGAATTTCCCACGATTCACCATGAGACTGTCGTTGTTAGATACAGAACCATCAACCCAAACAACAGCTGAGTCGTTCGGTCCTCCATTAATGAAGAACAGTGCTCCATTATTGGAGAGAAGAGGGGCATTCTGGCCGCTTGAAACTTGTGCAAAACCAAGCACAAAAAAGAAAAGAAGAGAGAACGTCTTAATAGGGGTTGAGATTTTCATCAGGTACGTAAACTTTTGTCGAATCGATTTTCTGTAAGTACACAAATATAACCGTCCGAGTGCGAATGTTCAAATAAATTAGAATAGTGTTCGCAGCGTGAAAATAACGATTCCTATTCAGGAAACATTTCCTTGGCAAAATGCTGCCCAAATTCACGCATGTCGGCAGCTATTTTATCCTCGTTTGTGGCGCGCTGTAACGTGTCTGCCATTGACACGATGGTTTGGTGAAAAAAGCGCTTCATTTCATCAACGCGCATTTCCTTTGTCCAAAGATCCATCCGCAAGGTTTCTTCGCTCTCAGTATCGTAAACCGAAATCATGATGGCTTTGGTATCAAGCTCCTTTTCCATTCCAGCGTCTGTCGCCAGCCAGTTGATTTTTTCGGGAACTTGGTTTTCGTCAAGAGTAACGTTAAATTTTATCTGTGAAGATTCGCTCATTTTATAGTCTAGGTTTGTATTTAGATTGGGCAAGAATTTCCTGAGAATTCTGGTTCTCCATTAGTTGAATCATATTGATTTCAGGGTTTTCTTGCATGTACTTTCTTACAATCTGCCAACCGACCCATTGCCCCAATCTGCCAGGGGAGTCTTTTGGGATACCAGCAACAAATGGTGCTTGATTAATCCATTTGTTGATGTTCATGTATTCGGTGGCGTAAAGTAGTTCTTGATCAACTATGTGAGCCCAAATTCGTGCTTCGTATTCGGTACACCATTGCATGGCATCAGTAGAAAATCCAATCTTGGTTGAGTCAGCCGTTTCGCGAAGCGTAGCATCCAGCACGTAAAGTAATTTGCCTTCAAAAACCATGTAGTCGAGTAGCGTTTCTCGCTTCGCATCTGTTTCATAAGTGGCCTGTAGCCAGCCTTTCATTGCCTGCGGAACGATTTGTTGGGGCTTCATGTTATCGTACCTGTATTTTGGTAGCCCTACCATCGGATAAATAGGGTAATTGGCTCCTAAAAACATGTCAAGCCCAATTCCGAGGGTAGTTGGCGTAGCAATGATGGCGTAGTTGAGTGCCGAAATATTGAAAACAACTTTTGGGATTGTGCTGTCGGGAAAGTGATAGTTGAAATAACGAAATGCTTTGGTGAGTTGCTCTTCAATCGGAGTGACGTCTTCGTATTCGAACTGCACATCTTCATAAAGCGTTTTCATGCTTTCATCTGTAATGAACTGAGCAACAGAATACTGAAAGCCTTCCGTTTCAGGATTGCCTATTCGAAGTACGCCTTCGCAGTAATCAACGAAGAAATCACCATATTTTTCATAAATAGCATCTGTATTTGTTTGTCCGGCAGCAGGGTTAAGTGCGAAAATGTCTTGGTCGAGCCGTTGGAATTGAATTTCCAGTTCTACGTTGCTTACGTCAACATCCAATGGGTCATGCTTGCACCCTGCAAAAAACAGGACGAATAAAATAAGTACGACTGGAAGTGAGAATCTCATGCCCGAATAATCATGTAATTTTGCGAACCAAATTGAAGC
>Ga0208903_1000321_pt1 | contig 41797 bp, 43 predicted proteins | sample AntAceMetag02UKJ_FD_184769 | JGI IMG/M metagenome (GOLD analysis project Ga0208903, IMG submission 184769) | Saline lake microbial communities from Ace Lake, Antarctica - Antarctic Ace Lake Metagenome 02UKJ (SPAdes) (version 2) | ecosystem: Environmental > Aquatic > Non-marine Saline and...
GAACAACCGTGAATGAAAATGAGTTTCTTAGGGGAGTAATGGGCGATTATGAACAATATAATAGAAATATTATCTCTCAAAAAGAGAAACAGATGAAGTTCCTTCAAGGGATAAATGAATATATTAATAATATAACTATTGATTTACGATTAACTGATAACAAATTAAGAGAGTCAAAACAAGAACAGAGAGAAATTATCAACGAAATATCCATCATAAAACGTGAACTGGACGATTTAGTAAAAACTAATGAAGATGATATATAAATTCTAGGTGTAATATAGATGGTGAAAGGTGATATATCAATTACAGATATCAAAGAATTATTAGAAGGTAAACAAGCTCAGTTAGATAGTATGGAGAATATGACAAAGAGTAGTAGAGAGAAATTAAAAAAAATAAATAATAAGTTAGACGAACAACATAATAATTTAATAAACATAATTAGCGATGTTACAAATACTCAAGAAGAAATAGATAATTTAGATGACCTTAATGATATTGAGAATAAAGAATTATCAAAAAAGATACAAGATGTCTTAACTAACCTGCGTAAAATTCGATTAAGTCTAGCGGATATTATAAGAAAAGGATAACAACAACTATATTGATAATTATAATAATCAATATATTTATTATTATATTTATTAAATATATAATGGCTGTTCCGATCGTTAATTATAAAGATACCTTGAATAAAATGGCAAATTTAGAAGAAGTAACTAGTTTTATTGTTTCTCAAAATGCTGCGTTGGAAGCTAAGCGTGGTATGCTTGGTAAAACATTGTCTAATATGCAAATACAAATTTCTAAAATTAGAGACCAAATTGATAATATTAAAAGTAAGGGTAGTGTTGCTAATACAGAAATGAAGCAATTAATTGCTGATGCCGATACAAAACAACAACAATCGCTTAAAAATATTAAAACTAGCATTAGTTCTATGATAAATATGGATAAATTGGAAACCTCTATTAAAAATTTAGAAGGCGACATAAATACATTATCTAGTGCCGCAGGTACAGGAACAAATCCTTCCGCTCCTGCGTTTGTACCTGGTGCTGGTGCTGGTGCTGGTGCTGGTGCTGGTGCTGGTGCTGGTGCTGGTGCTGGTGCTGCGTCTGGTCTAACAGGTGGTTACACATATGGAAAATCCAGACATAGAGGTAACGGGCGTAGAAGACGAACAAAAAAAACCAGAAGAAAACACAATCGTAAAGGATATTAAATCGAATATTTATAATTTATTTCGTATTTATAAATATTTACACCCCCAATGTAAATTTAATATTACAAGCCTCTGGCCACCTACCATGAATTTCTCTATATTTTAGATTATTCAGATTCTTCATACCATATAGCCTTTTCTTTTGAATTTCTCTCCATCTTCTTTGAATCAATCGTATCCAATGCGTTTTATTGATGCCAACCGAATATGTATCGTAATCTGATGGGCCAGTCGAAATAGTAACCTGCTCAACGATTTGAATTGCGAATTGATTAGAATTTTTAATGATGTCTCGGTAATTTCGTATGAGTGGATGAAGATTGGGAACATTCATTTCATATTGAAGTCTGTTTAAATTATCATTATACATTTTAGTTAACTTTTGTGTATCGTTATGTAGTTCCTGAGATTTGTTATAAAATTCACCCAACTTTATTGTATCCAACACTAAATAATGTCCATACAAGTGTTGATGTTTTTTGTTTAAAATACCATGCTTCAATGGCAAGTATGGTTCTAGGATAGCCAATTTATAATTAGACATATTATTCAGTTGTGTTTCATTTAGACGAATATAATTATTCACGTTCAATTTTTTCTATTAATAGTATATATATAATAATGAAGTTCGTAATGCCAAAAATGGATAAACTTTTAAATGATAAAAACGTATTATACGTTGTTTTAATCTTAGCCATATTAAATCTATTAGGTTACCTTGTTGTCCAAAATACGGAGGCAGTCGTATTTTTCTTAATTGTCGGATTCTTATCAACTTACTTTAGTAAAAATATGATTATTGTTCTTATGATTGCCATAGTATCCACTTCTATTTTTACTTCCACGAGAAGCAGATTTGTTACAGAAGGTATGTCTTCTCAAAGAGGACAGTCCAAAAAAGTGGATGAAACCTCAAAGAAACAACCTGTAAAGGAAAACAAGAATATGAAAATGAATGCCGCACCTGAAGAGATGAAAGAAGATCAAGAGCCAGAAGGTATGACAACTGTTTCTAATAATACAAAGAAACCGAATAAATTAGATTACGCCGGAACACTAGAGAAGGCATATGAAAATCTTCAAAAAACAGTGGGGGAAGGTGGTATTGAAGGATTAACCGGGCAAACAAAAAAGTTGTTAGACCAACAAGAGTCTTTAATGAAAAATATCAAAGGAATGGAACCATTTTTAGCAACAGCCGAATCTTTTATGAGTAAATTAGATTTAGAAGGACTTACTGGTATGTTTTCAAAAATTACTGGAAAGTAAGATGATAATGTCGTTCAATACATCATACTAACTATTATATATTAATCTCATTAATAATATATAATATGTCAAAATGTCCACCCGGTGTCATTTGTTTTGAAAATTTTACATTTACATTTACTGTAATTGCTCTAAGTGTAATTACATATATTGTCTATACTAAACAATCAGATGATAATAACAGTATGAACAAGAGACGAAATATAAATCTATCTAATAATATATCGTCAGAGGTTCCTAATACCAACTCTTTATTTGGTGTATTCCCAAGACCCAGTTATTCCTTCTCAAATGTTCAAAACGATGTATTAATGAATCCATATACACCCCCACTTAAGGACGAACGTGTTATAATGTCGAACGATGTTCGTGGGGGTATACCCATTAATATAAATACACGCGCTGTAGATACAAATTATAGACAAGTTGGTCTATTAAAAAGAATGAATGGTCAAGAAATGTTACTGCCTTTAATGGGGCGTCCATTATACGTTGGGCGTGATAAGTGGCAATATTACACAATGAGTGACAGTAATAATCAACTCAAGCTACCTGTTTCATTCAAATCAAAAAGTTGTACTAGTGAATATGGTTGTGACGAGATATCCAACGGAGATACGGTTTATGTAGATGGTCTAAACGCAACATTTCAAGCCACATTATATGATAATGCTACAATGAGATATATTCCATTTTATTAGATGCGGTATTTACAGATTTTTTAATTACAGTTTATCGTTAGAAAGAATAATTAATTTTTCTTTCTAACGATAAACTGTAATGACAAAGAATTACTCTGGTGGAGGTAGTTGTATTGGGAAACCTATAAACTATGATGCTGAATTTGAGAAACAAATGAATGCGCTACGTTATAAAGAGGATGGAACCGCAAAATCGGTAAAAGAAATACGCTCGGAAATGGATAAATTGCGTACGAAACTAGGATTTCCAACGAAGACTGTAATCGCTGAATCTCCTAGACGTTCTCCTAGACGTTCAACACAAAAAAATCTTAGACGTTCTGAACGTATTAGAGAGAAGAATAACCGTAAATCGAGGGTAACAATGGGAGGCAAAAAAAAGAACTAGCAAACGCCTAAGAAATAATCGCGTGCCCGCAAGTAAAGTGAATATGAAGACTTTGAAAATTTATGAAATTATGATTCAACCAATCATTTATTTAGTAACTCTAGATACAAAGTTACTAAATACTAAATACTAAAACTATGATGTTTTCCCTTTTTATTTGAATTCTCATCGCATTTAATTTGATGGTTTCTACAAGAAATAGAGCAATAGACCTTATCAGAATACATATGTTGTGGATATTGTATATTTTCCGAACAAGCCCCACAATAATAACGGTTTATGGTATAACTTTGCGATTTCTTAAACGGATAGTTTGTAATAATATTTTTAGTATATAAATTATTGTTTTCATCGTGTTCAGCATCATCTATTTCGTCATCACTATTATCATCGCTATAATATTCATTAGCATAATCAGTAATATATTTAGTTGTGTTAAATCTTGCCCCAGATGGACAAATCAGATTTGTTATATATGTAAATATCCTGATGACAAACCGGATAATCATATTGATTAAGTTTTATTATAATATATTATAATAAAACTTAATCAATTTTTATTTTTAGACGCTCAGATTTGACAGTCCGGTTAATGTTTCATTGGCAGTATTTTTCGCATAATTTCTAACTATTACTTCTGCCTCTCTCGGAATAAAAACATCTACGGTTACGCGTTTCAAATTCTCGTTAAATTCAGTTTCATTTACTTCTAATACAATATTACCATTACCGTCAGTAGAACCAGTTGAATTGTCAGTAGGTTCAGTTGAAGTGTCAGTAGGTTCGGTTGAAGTGTCAGTAGACATAGGAATCTTAACATTTTTACAATCAAATATATTTGTAGATTTGTCTCTATATTGACCACAATTTATAAAATCAGCGAATTGTGATTCACTAATTTCAGTAATATTGGTAGGTATATCAGGTTGAGTACTAGGTTCATCACCACCTACTTGATTTGTAAATAGGGTATACGTACGAAACAATGAATTAAATATTTGAGAATTTTTTGGTAGGTTTAATATATTCGCTTCACTTGATGTATCCTTTCCTTTTGTTATTTCGGAAAGTGTAATCGGTTCATCAAATCCTATAACTTTTCTAACTAAATTAGCCTCTGAATTATCAGCGCCTTTCAAAAATTTTATAAATTTAACCAGAGATATAGTATCTTTGCCGGTTCCATCTGTTAAGTTTGAAAATATATTTTTAATATCCTTATTCGTGATAGCAGCAGGTTCAGCCGTAGCAGGTTCAGCCGTAGCAGGTTCAGCAATAGCCGGTTCAGCAGTAGCAGGTTCAGCAGTAGCAGGTTCAGTGGTAGCAGGTTCAGTGGTAAGTTCAGGAAACTGACGTTGTATTTTGTCAAAATAAATAGCTAAAGCACCTTCTATCGAACCACGACATTCATTTCCATTATTGGTCTGTAGTAAATTTACATATTGTCCTAATTTTTCTTTAGCCAATTCCATAGTATCCGGAATAGTATTGTAATTAATATCACCTACAAATAACCATTCGCAACTAGGAGTGATGGTAAACCCAGATGGTTTTTTTCCAAATTTTGTCTCAAACATTTCAATATATTTAGCCCATTTATCCAGAATTTCGATTTTATTATCATCTGGACAAAATATGATAGAATTATCAAGTTCATTATATTTTTTAACTGCGTCATCTATATCATCCGGGACTATTGTATCTAACTTATTAGGGTCACATACATATTGAGATAATGTATCGACTGCTTTTTTAACATTGTTTTCTTGACCGTATATATCAGCATTATCATTCGTTCCGGTTCTGGTATTAACGGTGGTGACGTTATCACTCAGTCCGCCTAAATACATTTTAAGTGTCCTTCGCTTAAGATGGGTATTACGCTTGTTTCTTTTTTTAGAACTTTCATATACACTCTTCTTCTGCTTTCTTAAATTGTGTTTTTTCCTGGAGGCATTTCGTTTTAACTTTATTTTGTTTAATTTATTTTTAGAAAGTTTCATATATAATACTTTAAGAAAAAGTATTATACTGTATTTATTATATAATCTTATATTAATATGAGTATTAATGATTGCGCAAATGCTACTTCACCCATAAATATATCAATGAACAGTATTATGGGTCCATGTGTTTTAAAATGCGATTATAATTATGACTATGGCACATATTCACCAAATGTTACAAATTCAAGTAATTTTTTATCCTTAAACTACACTGGAAAAACAAATCCAGTAAAATACAACGATGAACAATATAATGCTAAAGAAATTAGAATATATCAACCATCATTACATAAATACAATAATATCAATGCGGATGGAGAAATACTAATTATTCATGGTGGACCAGGTAAGAATCTAATTGTTTCAGTTCCATTCAAAACGGGTGGAAAAACAGATAAAGGGTCTGTTCAGTTAAATGCTTTATTGGAAGAGGCAGCATTAAGAACTCCAAATTCATATGAATCCGTAACTATTTCTAGCGGAACTTTCTCTTTAAACAATTTTATACCTGATAAAAAGGGTTATTTTTCATATACTGGAACGTTGCCATATGACTCATGTAACGGGTCATATTCATACGTAGTTTATAATATAGAAAATTCCTTAAATATTGATACAACAAATTTAGATAAATTAAAAAAAATCATAAAGAAAACAAACCCGACTATAAAAGAAAACAATTTATTTTATAATAAAAACGGTGCCAATTCAAAAGGAAACGACGGTAATATATATATAGATTGTCAGCCGGTAAATGAAGAGGGAGAGTTGTTAATTCAGGAAGGCCCGGATGGTGTAAATACAAATACAAGTACAATGGGACCGAATGTAACTATGGAGCAAATACAGCCGTTTTTATACGTATTGATAGGTATAGTAGTCGCATCTGGAATCGTGTACGGAGGAAGATATGTCTTTAAAAAACTGAAATCAGAATAATATGGAACCACATACCATAATAAAATATTCTATAAATAAGTATCTATAAATAAGTATCGATTTATTTATAGAATTTCTCTCTACTACTCTTGTTATTACATTGAACTGTTGTTCTAAATAATAGACAACGTATCTTGAACGTCCATCGCATTATGGGTATCCTCGCTTGCTGGTTTATAATGAAGATTATCGGGACCGACTGTTTCTACTAAAGGGGCCATTTGCTTTACAACCTCCTCTTCTAAAGTAACCGGAAATTGGTTAAACGCGCTTAAATGTCCGCTCTTTGTTAATTCAGTAGGTAAATATCTTTGAATAGCAAGTGTTCCGTTTGAATGACTTGAACGACGAATTAATTCATAGGCAGCAAACAATACAACTACCCCAACAATAGGATGTGTATTGGCGAATAAATAAAACGCGACTAAAATGACAACAATATTGCCATAAATGTTATCTATTAAATTGGCCAACATTGCTGGTGTTTGAATATTGAAAATGCTGTATAAAAATAAAACAGCGAGTAGAGCTAGTTGATGATAATTGCTCTTTTTGAGTAGATTTTGGTAAGGCTCCATATATCATATTATTATATTTTTTATTTTTCAATACCGTTTCTAAATGTTTTACATTAAAATTGAATAAATATATTTTCAGTAAATACAATAATATAATCATAGCATGGCTTACTTGGGTAAAAAAGGATATTCTATTTTAAAATCGAATTTATCTACAAAAGAACAATTATATATTCGCGATGAGCTGTCAGTAAAAGCATATCTCCCTAAATCTCCAGTTCAACCAGAACCATTTACCATTTATAGAGAATCACCCAATAAATTTTATCTACCAAGATATTTTGGACAGGATACTTTTGGAGATTTCAGTGAAAACAAACTCCCACAAGGTGATGACATTGATATTGAATTTACTGGCGAATTGAGAGAATATCAAATCAATATAGTGAATAAATATATTAATTTTGTCAAGGAAAGTGGTGGTGGGTTATTGGATGTTGACCCAGGTAAAGGTAAAACAGTTATGGGCTTATATATTATTGCCAAACTGAAAAAAAAGACACTTGTCATTGTTCATAAATCGTTTTTATTAAATCAATGGATAGAGCGAATTCAACAATTCTTGCCGAATGCTAGAGTCGGAAAAATACAAGGCCAAATAGTTGATATTGAAGATAAAGACATTGTGATTGGTATGTTACAGTCACTTTCTCAGAAAGAATATCCAGAGAATTTATTTGACAGCTTTGGGCTCTCTATATATGATGAAACGCATCATTTAGGAGCAGAAGTATTCAGCAGGTGTATGATGAAAACGATTACAAACTACACACTTGGATTATCTGGAACGATGCAACGCAAAGATGGATTAACCAAAGTATTTAAAATGTTTTTAGGGGATATTATTCACAAGGAAAAGACGGACACATCTGAACATAAGGTAATTGTAAAAGCAATTCATTATAAAGTGAATGATGACGATTTTAATGAAATCAAGTATGATTATCGCGGGAATCCACTATACAGTACGATGATTTCCAAATTGTGTAATTACAATCACCGGTCAGAGTTTATTTTAAAAGTATTACATACTGAATTAGAAAACAATCCAGACCAACAAATTATGATTTTAGCACACAACAAGTCATTGCTTACCTATTTACATCAAGCAATTGAACATCGTAATATAGCGACAGTTGGTTATTATATTGGTGGTATGAAAGAAGCAGATTTGAAAATAAGTGAAGATAAGAAAGTAATTATAGCGACTTATGCGATGGCATCAGAGGGTCTAGACATCAAAACATTGACTACGTTGATTATGGCCAGTCCAAAGACCGATGTGTGTCAATCTATTGGTAGAATTTTGAGAACGAAGCACACCTCCCCATTAGTAGTCGACATAATTGACAGTCATGATATATTTGAAAAACAATGGTATAAACGAAGACAATATTATATGAAACAAAAATATAATATCATTTCAACCGACAATACACGGTATTTGAATAATAAATGGGAAACAAGTTATGACCCAAGTAAAAGCGAGGAAAGTATTAAAAAAATCAAGAAACAGGAAGAACCATTAAAAGGCGTATGCTTGATTACTGTATAATTTTATTGTATGGAGGTGTATCACCCAGATGCTTCCATGAATTTACACCCTTGAAGATTTAAAACGCCGTTTTTTCAATATATTTTTTCATAGTATATATACTGAATGGTATATATACTGAATGTCCTCACGTAAAATCGATGATTATAAGATTTCTGCTGTTAAGTCTCATTTAGAAAACGAGAGTTCCTTTGTTAAATACATGTAATTATGTAACAAAATTGATTCTAATTATACAACTGGAGTGTATAGTATATTACAAGACTACCTCATAGTAAAATGACGACAGCATCTAATACCGGAATCCACTTTATTAAGTTGTGCGACTGGTTTCCTATCGATAAAGTGGATTGGTATTGGTTGTCTAAAAATACCAGTCCAAATGCGATTCCTATTTTGGAAAAAAACTTGGATAAGGTGAATTGGTATAATTTGTCTCAAAATCCAAATGCGATACCTATGTTAGAACCAAACTTGGATAAATTGAATTGGAGTGCGTTGTCTCAAAATCCAAACGCGATTCCTATTCTGGAGAAAAACTTGGATAAAGTGGAGTGGGATATGTTGTCTTGGAATCGAAATGCGATTCATCTTTTGGAACAAAATTTGGATAAGGTGAATTGGGATATGTTGTCTTTGAATCCAAATGCGATTCATCTTTTGGAACAAAATTTGGATAAGGTGAATTGGTATTATTTGTCTCCAAATCCAAATGCGATTCATCTTTTAGAAAAAAACTTGGATAAAGTTGTTTGGTATTATTTGTCTCAAAATCCAAATGCGATTCATATTTTAGAACAAAACTTGGATTATGTAAATTGGGGTGAGTTGTCTGAAAATCCCAATGCGATTCCTATTTTAGAAAAAAACTTGGATAGAGTGAATTGGGGTTGTTTATCTATGAATCCAAATGCGATCCCTATTCTGGAACAAAAGCTGGATAAAGTGGATTGGTATTGTTTGTGTCATAATAAAAGTCCAAATGCGATTCATCTTTTGGAAAAAAACTTGGATAAAGTGAGTTGGGAAATGTTGTCTAAAAATCCAAATATATTTGGATACGATTACAAGGCTATGAAAGATAAAATGTTTAATAATGGCGGGATTAAGGAAGACTTGGTGAAAAACCGATTTCATCCAAGAAATATTCGCAAATGGAAAGGGTGGGGGCAATGTGATGTTTGCGATGACTTGGATGATGATGATGATGATTGGGATGATGAAGAATGGTTGAAACATTAAACCATTGGTATTTTAAAAACGGCGTTTTAAATCTTCAAGGGTGTAAACAATCATTTTTTGGTGTAAAAGGAGGAGGACTAGCTAATGCGGATTCACTCGCGCTTAATGATGGGGGCGCGCCGGTAGAATAGCTAGGTGTGTTGGCTACATTAGACATATATTGACTGTATCCACCTCGTTGTCTATGACTTGATGTACGCTTTCTATGACTTGATGTACGCTTTCTATGACTTGATGCACGCTTTATTTTGCCTGCTTTTTGTTTTCTGGTGGCAGTTTTTCTCTTTTTGCCTGCCTTTTGTTTTCTGGTAGGAGTTCTTTTTTTGTGAGAGCGCTTTTTCGAACTTCTCTTTTTGCCGCCACACTGGCTATTTAATCCACGTGAAATGGGAGGATAGCCAGACCCGGCAAACACGGACAAGTTCTCACCTTCGGATGGTTTATACGAATAATAAGGATAACCACCTGTACCATAAGAATATCCGTTAGGGTCACCACTACTACCACCAGATTGATTTGATTGTTTAGAAGCATTCATATTTGTATCCGAATTAATACCATTATTAACTTGTTTTGTAAATTCAGCTAAATGAACTGAACTGCCCTCATTAACACCAGATGTAGCTGCGAGTGACTGGGTTTGAGAAAATCCATAGCTATTACCACCCTTGAACTTTTTACCTTTTCGACTATGTCCTTTTCTTTTTCCACCTGTCTTTACAACTTGATATAACCCCTTTTGTTGTAATGATAAGTCACTTCCTGAACCACCGCATCCACTTACAGCTCCAACTTTACTTGAAAACCCAGGGTTTGAAAAATGGGCATTTTGTGAATTAACTAATCCTGCTGATTGAACTAAAGACATATGTATATATATACTTCTTATAAAAAAGTATAATTTAATATTTTGATTTAATATTTTGATTTAATATTTTGATTCGATTTAATATTTTGATTCGATTTATTGGAATACCTTTGTTGTGATGAATAATTCATTTTAGTTGAATTTGGCAGTTCTTGCGATTTGTTTAATTGAATGGATTGCCTAGATATAATGTTTCCTTGTGGATCAATCTTTAATGGAATATATTTGTCAAATTTTTTAGAATAGACACATTCCATTTTTACGCACTTGTCTAAATATACAAATTTATCTTCATTCATATTTTCAAATTCGTCTTCATCATCACTTTCCTCTAAAGCGTCTAAATTATCATTTTCTTTAATTATTCTAAACAATGAGTTCATCATAACACTCGTTTTATAATCTGGTATAGCAGCAATGTCATATAATTCCAAACCATTACTTTTATTTTTTACATATAAATGATAGATGTCATTTTGTATATCAGGTTTCACTGAAAATATAAGAGGGTCTGCGTCCACAGTATCATATGTTGTTTTATAAAGAGTTGAATTATACAAATTAGTCGTACTATGAAAGTTACGATTTTGTATAGACGAAATTTCATATGGTAATTGTTTAGCACACGATAAAGCATTATCAAACGATGATTCAATAATAGGTAATCCAAAACATACTCCTGTTTTGGTAATAATTGACTGTTTCAATTCCGTGTTAAAAATATGCTGTATTATATTTAACTTGAAATTCTCATCATTATGTTGAACATTTCTTCCTTTATAATAATGAATATTCTCAAGCGAAAAGAACTTATTTTCGTTCATAGTAAATAATGTCCCATAGAATATTGTCCCCAATGCCAGTTTTTTTTCAAAAATTTGCGGAACAATGTATATATTGTCAATTGATTTCTGTGATCCAGGAGTAATTTCCATAAAAATACACACTTTTTTATCTTCGAAATATGTAAACCATACTAAATGTTTTTTCCCCTTTGGAATTAAATAATACATTTCACTAGAAACTTTCTTATGAATATTTTCATAAGAAAGTTTTAAATCCGGCAGACGCCTTAATAAATCATTTTTCTCGGTTGGTAACAGCCGCATATAGTGTATTTATAATGCTATCTTTAACCAGTTTACGATGATAATATATTCTACCACTATACGATACAAAATAGATTGACATATATCCGGGCATTTAAAAAGATGAATAACTATTCGACGAAAAAGAGCCAGCCATCACATTGTCACTTGTTAACAAACCGCCCATATTATTTACATTGGGTGTAGTTGATATGGAGGTAGGACCTGATGATACGGAGGCCGTTGATTTTTTACTTTCACTTAATTCTTTCAAATAATTTTTTAGTTCATTTTTCATATTAACATTATCATTTTCTGATTTAGATGGTTGAATTATTGTTTCCTTCATAGTATCAAATAACGCTTCATACTGCTTTTGAGGTTTATTTACTAAATCCTTTACTTTTGGTATGGTTAAATTAGTTTTAAAGAAGGTGAACAAGTAATGAACCAATATAATTAATATTAATGATATAATACTCATTTGAATAATCCATGGAAGCATATTATATACTATTTATAAAGTTTTAATATCGATAAAAACGTAATCAAATCTTCTTTTATCGATGATGTAACTTCGTTTTCACTCGTTTCAAAATATACCTTTTTATTATTTTCTAAAAGTAGGGTCAATAAACTGTTCGGGGTCAATTTATATTTTTTTATTTCCATTTTACTAGACGTGTAGTCTAACGGGATGTGAAATATCTCCTTCTTAGCATTAACGTCATTATTTTGTAGTCTAAGTGAAATTTCTTTGCTAAACGGAGAGTGTTCAAAATCGTCATTTTTCTTCATTTTATATATTTTATTGTTTATAATCTGTAAAATCCCATCGCTTACATCAAACTGTAATATATCATATTTAGTTTGGAAGTAGTCATTCAATGCGTGTGTATCGTTTGTCTCGTTATTTACAGACATATTATTTTTATACATTGGATATATCAACATTAATTATATATTAGCATAAACCATTTAAACCTATTACATAAAAGATTAATAGTTATGGTCAATATCATATTAGTTGAAAAGACTGGCGAATTAAAAACCAGCAAATATGTAAGCGAAAAAGATGAACTATATAAGAAATGTAAGTTCAAGAAGGACGATAATTTCGTATTGAGACATTCTTGGACCACTAAGAAGGACAAGTTTCCTTTTAAAAATGTTTCATTATATGCGCGTGATATAGGCAAGGCAAATACGGAAAATAAATATGATTTCCCACCTCCTGTAGATACTATTTTATATTTTGGATGCTGTGCTCTAGTAGCGCAATCAGATAATGATGAATATGTAGATTTATCTATCGAATCTTGGGAGAAATTTTACGAAGATTTGTTTGGAGGATTTGAAAACCTTGCCGATACAGCACAAGAAGATGAGAATGAAGAAGACGAACTAGAAAACGTTCCTGCTGAAATGAAAACAAAATCAGGTTATTTAAAAGATGGCTTTGTCATAGATGACAATGATAATGAAACCGCTAATAATACGAGTAGTAAGGATAGTTCCGAAGAAAATGATTGGGAAGATGATACGTCGTCTGAAATAGAACTAGAATTCGAGGAATATATTTATAGTGACGAAGATTAGAGAAGAATACATAAAATAATCTCGCGATAATTACATATCAAATAATAATTCTTATTTAAAATGTAAAAAAAATTGATTAAAGAAATGTTGCTATAAACATAGTAATAGTATAATATGCGTAAAATCGAGAATTCAGAAGATTTCAGAAAAAATATTGTTGATAAGTTAAAAACTATATTAGAGGATGAGACAATCTGTTCTAATTTAGAAAAAGGAATATTTAATTATAGTCTTGAGCATGCTGCCAAATTAAATGTAGTAAAAAAGTGGGACAACAGTTATTTCGTAAAAATATATTTGGACCGACTACGAACCATTTACATTAATTTAAAGCATGATGGAATTAAACAGGCGATGATAGATAAAACGATACAGGCGCATACATTGGCCTTTATGTCTCATCAAGAAATGAGACCAGACAAATGGGATAATTTAATTCAAGACAAGAAAATTAGAGATGAAAACAAATATGAGCCCAAGTTAGAAGCATCAACGGATGATTTCAAGTGTTGGAAATGTAAATCAAAGAAATGTACTTATTATCAGCTACAAACGCGTTCTGCGGATGAGCCAATGACAACATATGTGAATTGTTTAGATTGTGGTAATAGATGGAAGTGTTAGTCTTATTACTTACTTATATTGAACTGATTAGTAATAATACAAAAAATGTGTAGCTACACTTTATTTTTTATGATATGAATACGTAAAGTATAACTAGTCAGGAACTATGTAGTAAAATCTATCAACATAGTATTTCCAAATCCTTTAAATGCCAATATTCAGAAGCACCTCCAGGTAATGGTCTTCGGATAATGACCGGAATCTTTTTCTCTTCAAGCTCTTTCAATGCTATTAAATAACCATCTATGATTTGAGTAGATAATTTTACAAGTGGTCTGGCACCATTATTCAATTGCTTTGCCCTCTGTCCTAAAATTCTTGTTTTCTCATATTTTGTTAAAATGGGAATAGTTTTATGTAAATTATCAACGATAATATTATCTTTATTTCGCTGGACCGTTGCTAAATTATAAATTTCATCATAATTATGATTAATTGATTCAGGATGTTGTTGTATGATGTAATCTTCTCTCACTTCTTTGTCAAATTTTTGTAAATAATCGTCTTCTTCCTCTTCGTCAGAACCGGATTCATAATCAGACTCGTTTTTTTCAAATTCAACGGGTATATCTAACGTAGTTGTTGTAGGTAATTCATCAGTCACCTTTGTTGTTTTTTTTACGCTAATCGGTTTTGGTTTATTCTTCTTATTAATTATTCCTGATTCTTCGTCTATACTCATATCATCATCAACATCGTCATCATCAGACTTTAAAATGCTTTCATCATCATCATCATCATCATCATCAGCATCATCAGCATCATCAGCAGCGTCATCGTCCGCATCATCATCACTGTATTCAACTACATCGTCGACTTTTTGTAAAACTTGTTTTAAGTCGGGAACATGGTTTCCATCCTTTTTAGTTGTAGTTGAAAATGTAGGTTTAATTGAATTAGAGGGTTCAGTTACAGAATCCTCATCGTCGCTTATATTTTCAATATCAGATTGTTCTAAATCACTCATTCTTATAATAATATATTATTTTTACTTTTAAATTACATCAATTTTTAATTAAAAAAGAAACAAATAAAAATAATATTATTCATTTCTTTTTAGTCAGTTGTATTATCGAATGGTTCCTTTTATTGAAGAACCCCTAATTGTTGTGTTCAGTATTCCATAAAGTATCGCAATTGGCGCATAAATAAATATACAACTTATTCGTATCATCGTATCTAATATATATCACTTCTCTAGACTTGCCTTCCTTATTACTAGCACACTCACTATTTGGACACTTGATACTATTAATTCTAGGTAGTGTTGGGTCCAATTTGGTATATTCATTCACAATATGATTATATTTCTGTTCGCTCTTTTTTAGATGAGTTTTTGAGACACATATGTTATTTTTGGTCAAATTTGTATCTTCGTTTCCACAATTTCTACAATAATATATTAACGAATTATCATCTTCCGATGATACCCGAATATAATACATGTTGTCGCATTTATCGCAAAAGTGCATCTTCTTGAATAATATATATATCTATTATTATTTATTTCATTTCAATTTTATATTAAAATTTTGTTAAATTCCGTTCCACATTTATAATTTAATTTGTAAAAATGTATTATAGGTATTTTCCCAATTTATAGGTATGACCATTGAATAAATACCGGTTTTTATAATATCGTGCGTTTGTCCTTTCTTTTCCTCTAAAATGGTTAATATGTCTGCCCTGTTTTTTGTAAATTGTTCACCCATTTCTTTTTCAAAAATGTCATTAAAAGGAGAAATATTCCATCCTGAATCCTTTGATAAAATACTATTTACCGAAAAATCAAAATTTTTAAAGTAAATTATTTGATTATATTTTACAACATCTGGGTGTTTTTCTGTAAATCCAGGCTCATGTAATAGTGGCATATTGTCCATTATGCTTACGATTGTTAATAATATCGTTCGTATACTTTGACAGCCGGTCCATTGGTCGCCTCTCCATGTATTTAAAATAGACAAACACAACTTTCCGGAACGATACATATTGGGGTGAAATCGTGTAATACCATCATTTGTTTTAAATTCGACCTTTGGTGGTTTATGGGGATAATCATATGGAAATGTAAATTCAAAAAAGTAGTTTCCTCCGAAATACATTGTATCCTTGGGACCACAAATATATACATACCCTTTTAATATATTACTTTCATCATGTTTATAATATATACCATGGTTATCCAATGGGTGTTTTATCAACTCTTTGACGTCTTTCAAAAGACGTTTGGTTGTCTCTTTTGAAAGAACGATTATTTCATTGGAAACATTTTTTGTCGCATTTAATAATTCGGACATATATTCGTGTATAATAAACTATATATAGCCGTCGTTTTATGTCGTTTTATGTCGTTTTATATTAGTATCTATGACTACAAAATAGTTTTTCAGTTTTCGGTAGATACTTTATAGGTAGATATTTCATAGGTTAGATGTTTTAGAAACAGAGTATGTCTTATTATCCCTTATTTTTTTAGTATTCATTTGCTGGTAATTAGTTTTTGAATTTAAAGGGATTAAATTATTAAAAAAATTGACCTAAAAATAATATGTTTATATATATCATATTATATGTCAAAAATGAAACAATCATTTGATTCTTATTTAAATTCGTGTTATTCACAAAAGGGTGAGGGACACACGCACACAAGAATCGGTGATAATGCTTTGTCTATTAAAGGAGGTTCATATACAATACAAGATTTGAATGAATTTTATTCCAAATATATAAAGCACGTGTTTCAAGATGGTAAGTACGAATTTCTTACTGAAAAACAGCATATCGAATCTGGACCGATAATGGTTGATTTTGATTTTCGATACGACACTTCTATCGAAAGAAGACAACACAGCGAGACGCATATTAATGATATGGTTGATTTATATTTTCAAGAAATTAAAGATATGTTGGACATTCCTGTAAATAGTAATATTCCCGTATTTATATTCGAAAAGGAAAATGTGAACATGTTGGATAAAATTACCAAGGACGGTATTCATATGATTATCGGTATTCATATGGATAGAACTTTACAATTGATTTTAAGGTCTCGTATGGTTACAAAACTCAAGGATATCTGGTCCGATTTGCCTTTACAAAATACATGGGATGAAGTATTAGATGAGGGTATTACAAAGGGCACCACCAATTGGCAATTGTATGGTTCGAGAAAACCAGGTAATGAAAGCTATATGCTAAAATATCATTATACACTCGAATTAGACGATAATACGGATTGGTGTTTAAACATCAATGACATAACCAAATTTGATGTGAAAAGTAATTTTCAACTCCTAACCGCACAATATAAAGGCCATCGCGCATTTGATATGTTAGAATGTATTAAAGACGAATATAATACAGTCAAGTACGCTAAACAAAATAAGCCCAAGAATCGCCTTAAAATCATCGATAGAAATAAGAAAATCGATATAACGGATGTTACAAGTCGAGATATGTTGGATGAGTTGGTTGAACAACTACTAAGTGAGGTAGATTCAAAGGACTATCAAATCAAAGAAACACACCAATATACAATGTGTTTAACTGAAAATTACTATAATCCATATGATAAGTGGATTCGTGTCGGTTGGGCATTGAAAAACACGAGTGACACACTATTTGTTAGCTGGATTGCGTTCAGTGCACAATCAGATAAGTTCGAATTTGATAAGATTCCTGAATATTATGAAATGTGGTGTAGGTTTGACAGATGTAATGACGATGGACTAACATTCAGGTCTATTATGTATTGGGCTAAGAATGACAATTACGTCAAGTATAAGGAAGTCAGAGAAGAAACAATTGGGTATTTTGTTGAGAAAACAGTTGAAAATCCGACTGATTTTGATTTCGCAATGGTATTATATCATATGTATAAAGACGATTATACTTGTGTTTCTATCAAGAAAGATATTTGGTACACGTTTATTAATCATCGTTGGGAAGAAAATGAGGGTGGAACCAATTTAAGAATGGCTATTTCAAAAGAATTATTCAAGATATATTTCGATAAAATGCAGATATTATACTCTCAAATGACATTGGTTGATACCGATAAACGTGAAGCCATAGAAAAACAATGCGGCAAATTAAGCAAGCTATCTAATGACCTAAAGCGTCGAGGAGTGAAGGATAATATTATGCGTGAAGCGAAGGAGATATTTTATGACAGCGATTTTATTGACAAGGTTGATGCCAATGCGAAACTGCTGTGTTTTAATAATGGTGTTATTGACTTTGAACACAAAACGTTTCGCAAAGGTAAACCGGATGACTATATTTCCAAATCTACCAAAATTAGTTATGTAAAGATTGATATTAGCAAACACAATACTATTATGGGCGAAATTAATGATTTTATGTGTAAGTTGTTTCCTGAACAAGATTTGCGGGATTATATGTGGCAACACTTGGCATCATCGCTTATTGGAGAAAACAATGACCAAACGTTTAATATTTATAATGGTAATGGTAGCAATGGTAAGTCAAAGTTGGTTGAACTTATGTCTGCTTGCTTAGGTGATTACAAGGCAACTGTTCCAATTACTCTTATTACCGCAAAGAGAAACTCAATTGGCAGCACATCTTCGGAAGTAGTTCAACTTAAAGGTGTTCGATATGCGGTAATGCAAGAGCCGTCAAAAGGCGACCGTCTTAATGAAGGTATTATGAAGGAGATTACTGGTGGCGATCCGCTACAAGGTCGTGCTCTATTCAAAGATAGTATTACATTCATTCCACAATTTAAGCTTGTAGTATGTACCAATACGTTACTAGACGTGAATAGTAATGATGAGGGTACTTGGCGAAGATTATGTGTATGTGAGTTCAAATCCAAGTTTTGTGCTAAGGAGGAATTTGACGACGAACGTGAATATCAATTCGAGATTGACAAGAAACTAGGTGAAAAGTACGTTCAGTGGTGTCCAATCTTCATATCTATGTTAGTCGAAAAAGCATATACGACCGGAGGATTGGTTAAAATATGCGACGCGGTCAAAGCAAGTAGCTCTAGTTATAGAAATACACAAGATTACTATAGCGAATTTGTATTCGACAAGGTCAAGAAAACTGCTGGTGGAAAAATTAAGGAAACCAGTCTATATGAAGTATTCAAGATATGGTTTCAGTTACATCATGGAAAGAATGTACCCAAGGGACGTGACCTATTTGAATTTATGAATAAAAAGTTCGGTAAGAAACAAAGAGGTATTTGGAACAATGTGTCTATTATTTATGATGAATTTGACCCATCTCTAGATGAATATGAAGATGATTAACAATCTTTATAAATAAATAAAACAAGTGGTTAGCATAGATGATAATAAATAATAAAAAATAAAAAATAAAAAATAATTTAATAAACATAAATTATTTTTTTCAACTTATAAATGTAAATAAACCCATTTGGTCTTGCTCATTAGCCAATCATATATTCCTAATATAAAATCAATCACATAATATGCTAACATTGGATACAACGCGAGAGAGATAATTATTGCCCATACTTTTGGTTCATTATATCTTTTCTTAAATATTACGAACAATATCAATAACAATATCAAATAGTTGTAATTTTTTTCGAAAAGACTCGCCCACCACCCAGCATATCCATTTTGTTCGTTTTCGTAATACGTTTTTCTATCCGAAATTTCAATGGTATGTATTTCACTTTCTACTGATTTTTTTAATTTCAGGTTTTGTGCCTGTAACATTTTATACAAGTCGTCTGTATTTTTTGCGCTTTGTAATTGGGATTCATATAGACCAAATAGTTTGTTTAATTCGGCTATTATTTTTTCATGCTTTTCTATCATTTTTCGTTGTTCATCTAAAGCTGTTTGTCTATATCTATCCATTTCAACCTGTAGCGTAGGTGGTTGAGGTGCTTGTGATTTAATATAGGAAGTTAAGAAACCATTTACCGTATTACTTGTGTTCGTTATCATTTTGTTAAATGTATCTATATCTAATACACTTGATAAGCTATCTATAGTCATACAATTACTATTATCTTCTGGTTGCGGTGCTTTATTATTGGAATTAAATTCAGACACATCCGCCATTTACTAATATACTAATATACCGAAATATTTAAAACTTGGCATAATTATCACTATTTTCGTTATAACCATTGATTACATTATTATTCTTAAATATATTTACGTTGAAATCTGCTTTATCAAAAGAATTTTGTAAGCACCTTTCACCTACGAACCCCTCACTATCCCTATCACTCTCTTTATATGCCGGGGTAACACATTGTTTATTTGTAGCATCCCAAACCGTACCGAATACATTCCCAGCTGGACAACATGCTTCACCAGCACACGATAATGACATGTCTATCTTCATTGGTTGGTCAGCGTCATTGCCTGTATAACTCGAGTTTGCGTTTGTTGGAACAAATGGGAAGTTATATTCAGAGAAATTCATATTATCTCTACTCATTATGTCAATAATTTGTAATACAACTACCACGATGGCTAAACCAATTATTATAGCTATAATAGTTAATGCTATATTTTGAGGTATCATCTCTTTTTTCGTTAAAATTCCTAAAATTAAGAGAGGGATACAGAAATATACAATCGTTTTCATTACTTTTGCTTGTGTGTCATATTTATCACTGTAATAGTTGTTTATTTCAGCCATTCTGAGTTTATTATTTTTGGCATTTTTTACGAGGGATAGATTACGCTGTACATTTGACAATTCGTGTTCTACTACTCCACCAACAGCCATTTCATTCACTAAACTATTTCTTGAGATGGCTACATTTGATTGCGCGGACGATAAATTGTTACTTAATGAGGTATATAAACTGGTCTTTAGTTGTTGTAACTCTTGGATTTTTTGTAACATTTGATTTTGTTTATTTACATCGGGGTTTGGTTGAACACTTAATGCCTCTAAATCATTGTACATTGTTTGGATTTGTCCATCAATTTGACCAAGTGTTTGTAATGTTTGATCCGAACTTCCATTTGCTGGTTGAGGTATTAGATTATCCATACTATATATTATGAATAGAGATTATATATAATATTTATTTATTCGTTCAATTTATACATTCATATCATTTTCATACATTTCTACTTCATCAGTTTCATTGTTCCTGCGGTTACACCTAATGCTAACATACTCCACAATATATATTTTTGATTGTAACTTAACATTTGGAGATTTGAATCTTCAGCCATTGCGTCTGTTTGAAGTATCATATTTTTTCCACTCCGTATCTCTTTATAAGTATCCTCGTATGTATTTAATCGGCTTTTAAGCAACTTATATTCACTCAACATTTTCTCGTTTAAGTTTACATCTTCTGCACTTAATTCTAGTATTTTTTTATGTATCTTATCTAATAGTGCGTTTAATTTATTATATTGTTCTCTAACAAATTGGGTATCTCTTTCTGAAATAGAACCTAGACCACAAGTTGTACTCATATTCATAAAGCCGGCATTAACGTATCCGTCTATTTCACTTTGTTGCGAAAATGTTACTTCTTTACTACAACTATTATTATTGTTTACGGTGGTAGTTCTCACGTATAAATCACCGCCAGTATATTGTCGGTTTCCATTTGGCCACATATTAGAATTTTTTATCCAGTAATTATTACCATTTACATAAAACCCAGCCGCACCAGGTGTTTCTATACATTTTTGTTTTACTTGCTCGATGGATAATCCAGAACCAGAAACAATATCATTTCCATAAGAATTATATCCTGACAGTCGTTGAAATTCGTTGCCGTTTCTAGATACCATATAACCGGGATATTCCTTTCGGGTTAAATCATCTGTTATATGATACGTTTTACCCAAATTTCTATTACCGGCACCGGTTGTTTGGTATGTAGCAAACCCATTATATCCAGGAATCCACCTATAATTCCATCTCCACCAACTTCGTCCAGTTCTTTCCCAACGGCCTGGATAAGCTACTCCCATTTTTCCAGCACCAGGAACATTTGGACATAATTGGTCACTAAGTGGTGCGCCACCACCATTGATATAACAATTACCTCTACCGCCACCATTATTGGGTCCCAATTGAAATACATTTGACCCCATATCTTCTGCTCTCTTGGCACAAATTTCCGCGGTGGTGGAGCCTAAATCAGATTGATACGAACCCGGACTTTGCGAACATTCGACATATCTTCTATTTGATGTATTACTTGGATTGGTGATATATACATTTTGTCCAGCAGAGCTACACGATTGATTCGCAATGGTGGGACTACCTTTTACTATCGAAACACCCCCCATTTTTATAATTTCCCCTTCAGAAGCATTAAAAATAGACGCAGTTTGTCCATCATCAACCTTTGCGCTCTGAGCACTAGACCAATTTGCCGGACAGCTATTTTTTCCCTGCATCGAATTACCCATTTGTGGATTCGGTAAATGTTTCCATACACCTCTATCTGTAACATATCCAGTCTCCCCAGATGTCTGGTCTTTTAAATACATATTCGCAAATCTATTGTTGTTTCTATTGCTTGCGGCTACATATCCACGCGAATTTTCTATCAAATCCTTCACTGCTTGATTATATTCTTGTAATTGTCTATTATACGTGGTTTGTAGTTCATTTAATTCGTCAAAATCTGAAATATTTTTCTCGGCAACCGGTCCTCCACACGTTGATGTAGGAATACTAATAGTAACAGTTTGTTTATTCGCATTTTGTAATGGTTTTGTAACAAGTGTATTATGATATTTGTCCATTACATCTAATTGTATATCGTCAGTTTGTTTTCCAAAGGCGGCGTCAATCGGTGTTGTGTCAATATAAACTACTATTTTTTTAACGTTTACTTCTTTTCCTAAATCTACTTCCCATTCGTGTGGCACGTTTGAATACTGACTAACAAAACTATTTGGCCATGGTTGAGTTCTACCGGTTAAAGGCTTGTATGCATCTGTAGCCTGTGCTGCTAATCCACTAGATGATGCTGTCGATGTTCCTGCCTTTCGTTGTTTAACACGACATATAAAATTTTTGTCATCATCCCCTATTATATTTGGCTGATTATATGTCCAACATTGATTTAAACCTTCCGAATTTAATTCATTTTTTATTCCAAATCCTGTACAGTTCGTATCAGCATTACATAATGACTGACAATTATTGCTAGTTACTTGACCACGATAATTTCCAATTAGTGTTTGGTCATGCCCTTCTGATATAGGTACTGAAACCTTACATTGACCTTTTGTTAATTCATATTCATTTATATAATTGTTATTACTGGTTATGGCTACATTTTGTCCATTTTCGTCATACACGTCGATGCGTTGTATTGATAAAGGAGCGAATATTTTTTTACTATTTCTAGATATTTTGATATATCTAGCTTTGTTTTGCTTACACATAACCGTTTGTCCTGGGTCTAAACCGTCTGGTATGGCAAATTTGTTCGGATTTTTTAATTGAAAACTTCTCGACACAACTTCAAATCCTTCAATTCCATCTAAATCTTTTTTCAAATGTTTCTCCATATTCTTTCTATTATTTACATAAAAATCCCCATCATTTACTACTTTTGACATTATTAATATATTATTATAATAAAAAATTATAGTAATATATCCTACATATTACATAATATCTCAATAAATCTTCAAATAGGTAGGTTTGGTATGAAAGAGGATACATAGTTCCATGATTTTCTGCCATATTCTTTACTTTCACCATAGTACGGGTTTACTATTATTACAATCCAAACCACTATAAATACATACGCCCATATAGATATATCATAAATTTCTCTCGAGTAGATGTGGTAAGCAACAAATATTGAAACCATTACTAATAGCATCCATAGCGCATATGTAGTATAACTAGATGACTGTCTTATACTGCTATCCTCTTCTCCTGCCGTCTCATCCGGTTCACTCAACATTATATTTATTTCATTTCTATCCTTCTGTAATTTATCCAACAATATTTCCAACACGTTATTTTGGGTCGATAGTTCATCTGACAATAAATTCCTTGTTTTATATAATCCACTTCCATTTTTCTTTGCCTTTTTTGTTAATGCTGTTATCTCGGTTTTAAGTTTTTTCATCTCTTTCAATAATCTTCCACCTTCATCCCCACCTAATATTGTTGTCCCATTGGGAGCCAATGATGTGATTGTTTTAGGTTGCTGCTGTGGATTAACATTTTTCCCCTTTACACCACCAAAACATGACTTATTCCAACTATTACCAAAATCAGATGGATAATATACTACACTTGAGAAAGCAGTATTTTTATCCTCTACTGCCTTTAATTTACAATTAGTCAAATTATCTGTTTTTCCAAGGAATTTCCAGCTATCTGTGCTTCCTGTAGCACTCGCAACCATACCGGTTTGGTAATTTTTATCTGCTATATCTGTCCAGTACCCACTTGGTTGTATTGGTTTTTCTTCCTTTTCGCATGTATCACATGTTTGTTGACAGTTTTCTTTCATCCAATCAATTGGTCCACAAGTAACTGAACTGTTACTTCCTGAACCACCCGGACAACAGGATTTCCATTGAGGACAGCTGGCATTTTTATCTATACATAGTTTTTTAACTTCAACGCTAGCACGTTTACGATTATTATTCTCATATTGTAACAAGGTATCATATTGATTTTGAATAGCCTTGTATTGGTTTAATTTCATTTGTAATTGTTTACCTAAAATTCTTGATTCCAATAATGTCTCATATTTATCTGGATTATCTTGGATTAATTCATTGGTTATTGACATTTATTTATATATATATATATAATTTATTGGTAATCATTGACATTTTTACTTTACTTAACGCTTCTCAATAGTTTATCATATTACTACTCAACTTTTTATACAAGTATATCAAAAACATTAGAACAAATATAGCTATTATCACGTAAGATATACCGGACACTTTGTCGTCGTCATTCGTTGATACCGCGACAGTTAAACTTATTATAAAAATCATTATGAAAATCCATATGATATAGCTATAGTAATTTGAGGTCATTCTTAAACTGGAATCTGTTTCTTCACCACCTACTTGCATTAATATGTTGTTATTAGATGTTATATCGTTTCTATCATTATCAATAGTATCAATATAACTTAATAGTTGCTGTCGTTTATTCATCAACTGCTGTTTTGATTCGTTATCTTCTAAAGCTAATTTGTTAATCTCAACGGTAAGTTTTACTGCTTGATTTTTTAATTGAGTATTTATTTGCTGTAAACGAGACCATACTTGAGGATTTACATCTAAAGCCATACATGAGTCTGTTCTAGACATAGCACTTCCACTTGGAATCAAGTTATAGTCGCGACTACTCATTTCGATTGACTGGGAAGAACAACTTGCGTTTTTTTCCAAATTACTATATGGATGTTTAACACCTTTGATATCTACCCAGGCCTCTTCTTTTGTATCTTGGTTTTTTATATTTTGACCGGCTATTTTACATGGTTGTCCTTGAACCATAGGTAGTGTTGTTTGAAAATCATTCATTGAACCACCATATGATACCGAGGTAGATGGACAAGAACTATTATTATTTTCCCAGGCATTTGGACTATATTTATGAGTAAAACCAAAATTGTTTACATAATAGTTATTTCCATCTGTATCGGCTACAACTTTACCTAAATAATCTACTATCTTTTCACTAGACTGTCTTTTCGTTAAGATATCTTCGTTTAATTGTTTGTAGGTTTGGGCGTATAATGCAAGCGTTTGATTAAACTGATTTTCAATATTTTGTAACCCTTCTAATGCTTTTTTATCATTATAAGACATGTTTGCTCCGTTTAATCCCTCAATTAACGTACTAGTTTGAATTAATTTTAAATGCGGGCTTACAATTTTGTCCATATCATCATTATAAGTTAAAATGTCTTTTCCTTGGTCTAAATTAAATTTTAATATACTATTTTCCCGAGTATGAAACATTTTACTATAAATTAGTCATAGAAAAATGTTTTTATTGCGATTTTTATTGCTATTCCAAAATAGAATAGTATTTTACTAGTTACCTCGCAATTGTTGTTTGTAGATTATAAAATATTTTTCCACATGCTATGACTCCAATCGACATAACAACTATTGTCTGTATTTGTAGTCTATACCATTCTATTTCTTCATCATATAATCCTTCTGATGTTAAAGCCTTATTTTCTAATCGCTTTGCTTGCCTACTTAAATTACTATTTTCTACCTTTAATTTTTCAATTTCAATATTCTGTTGTCTCGAAACTTGTTGAGACGTTTCTATTGTTGAATCCATACTATTTTTTAATACGAAACCATCTGATTCTATTTTATTCACTACCGATTTCACATGTTGTATTTCATTTGCTACGATTGAATTCGACGGTTCTTTTAAATAGCTAATATAATTGGGAACAAAATTTTCTAAAATTAAAAAAAAACGTTGATTCAATTCGTCAATATTTGTTTTTGTTTTAGTTACTATATCCATTATATTATATTACTGAGAACATAATCTGTAGTAATCGGATGTAATTGCGGTTTTACTTGGCCGAATTATCTTACAAATTTGTCCAGGTCGCATTCCAATAGCTTGTGCTACAGGGTCATATCTTGATATTTCCGGTAATTCGGTATTATTCGTTATATTATATCTTTTTTTCATTTCATTAATCTCATCGACGTTTAATATTATATGCTTTGGAACATATTCGTGGTCCAATATGTTAAATTGAAGTCTATCTAAATTATAAATAACGATAAATATTCCATCTTGCTCCCAGATTTGATTTAATATATTTAACAACGTGTCATGTGGTTCTTGTTTGATTACAATTACCAATGTATCGGTTTTTGTCAATACTTGCTCTAAATTGTATAAATCATCTATGTAATCATTAATATTTTCTCTTCTCAGAGTTTTTGCTAAATGGTATTTTACATATACCTTCTTAGTTTCTCCTTCTTTTTGTGAGGTTAGCATCATATCTAGTTGTTTATTGTTATACATAATATGTGTTTCGTTTACACTAAATTCTTCATAATCTTTTATATCATATCCTTGTTGAGATAATAATTTTAACAAGTTTTGTCTTGATTTAAATACGGTTGAGATAGTTCCACTTGACTGCGTCATTATTACTTATAATACAAAATTATATTTTATTTTTCATTTCAATTTTATATTCTAATTCTCTTAATGTAATTTAATTGTTTTTTTTTCTCCATTTTCTTTATTTTCTTCGTCCTGTTTGTCTTGGTTAATTTCTTTTTCAGGTTCAGTGTTTATAATTAATTCTATGCCATCATCACGTTTCGGTTTTGTTTTTTCTATCATTTTCCCTATATTTTCTAGTTCGCTTATATCATTTGTTTCAATCTCCATTTCACCATCTATATGTGATTGAACTTGAGGCTGTCTACTACTTGTTTCAATATGTGTCTGTTGATTTGGCATAATAACCACTGGATTTTGAGAATCTAATACGAAGACTCTACTGCCTCCGGCCATTGGTGGGGGTGTATCCGGACTACGTGGCCAATATTCTGGGGACCCAGGCGCATAAGGTGGAGAACCTGGACTACCATTCGGGTTGTATACTGGTGAACCAGGCGCATAAGGTGGAGAACCTGGACTACCATTCGGGTTGTATACTGGTGAACCAGGCGCATAAGGTGGAGAACCTGGACTATTCGGGTTGTATACTGGTGAACCTGGACTATTCGGGTTGTATACTGGTGAACCTGGACTATTCGGAGGATAATCGGGTGACATGGGAGGAGGATAATCGGGTGACATGGGAGGAGGATAATCGGGTGACATGGGAGGAGGATAATCGGGTGAATAAGGTGATACTAATGGTGATACTAATGGTGATACTAATGGTGCTCCCAAGGCGAAGAGTTTTCCTTTATCTTCACGTCGTATAGCGTCTAGACTAATATTCCAATTGTTTGGTTCTTGTGTATTATTTAACTCTTCTATCATAACGTTGGGTACAATAGGTGTTTTATCATTGTATATCAACGATTTTACATTCCAACCAGCCGGATATCTATTTGGTAATTGACCGTCATTTTCACCTACAAACCATATTTCCGTAGCATCTCCTTTATTATTCAAAAGAATCGATTTATATGCTTCGCCTCTTTCTTCATCATAACTATAATATGACCATCCGTATGCTTCTGGTTCTATAGGCATTGTTTTTGTTGGCTCTTCAATTGGTTCATTCATTTTTGTAGGCTCTTTTATATCGTAGGTTGAACCTACACGCAACACATTTTTTCTATTCTGAACTTCACTCAATATACTTAATTTTAAAACGTCACTTGTAACTGCGCCTGTTATAGTTTCATCGTGTCTTAGTTTTAATACGTTATTTGAATATGTCATACTTGTTAATTGGTCAATATTATCCTCTGTAATTAATCTCATCTGGATATTCATAGTTTGAAGTTCCTGTATCAACAATTTAAACGCATAGGGTATTTTCAATATACTGAATTGTCTTCCGTATTTCGATACATTTTCTATATTTAAATTTTTATCAATAGTTGTGTTAAATTTAATAGGACCATCTGCCATGGGACTTAAGAATAAATTCTGGCTACTATTATAAATGGCCACTGTTCCCGTATTATTACAAACCGCCATATAATATTCATCTCCTCGAGTAAGCATTGATTCTTGTAAAAATCTAGCCGCTCCATGAGCAATGACACCATCACGTTCCATCTCTCCTATTCTTAGTCCACCATCATTCGCTCTTCCACCTACTGTTTGACGTGTTAGTTGTTCCATTTTACCTTTTGCACGATAATTAATCTTGTCTTTCACCATATGTTTCAATCTCATATAGTAAGTAGGGCCTATAAATATATCTGCTTGAAGTTGCTCGCCAGTCATTCCATTGTATAACATTTGATTACCACTCGAATTATATCCATTTTGAGTAAGGATTTTTCCAAATTCTTCATGTTTTGAACCCTTGTTAATAAATGCGGTGCAATCTCCATACCCACCAGTAGTGACACATGCTTTTCCCATTAATGTTTCTACCAGTTGTCCAATTGTCATTCTTGATGGTAAAGCATGAGGATTTATGATAATGTCTGGTCTTATACCGTCTTCTGTAAAGGGCATATTTTCTTCAGGTATAACCAGTCCGACTGTTCCTTTTTGACCACATCGACTACAGAATTTATCACCAATTGCCGGAATTCTTTCTTCACGAATTCTTACCTTGGCCAGTCTGAACCCAGCCTCATCTTCCGTCATAAAGGTCTTATCTACAAATCCAAGTTGTCCCTTCTTTGGATAAACTGACGCATCGATACTAATATCCGGATTCGCCAAGTTCGTTTTAACCTTTCCGATGACGACCTTTTTATCATCCATCTCTGTATTTTCTTTGACTAATCCATATTTATCTAACACACTATAATCATATCCATATTTTTTACCATCTACATTCGCGTCTTCTATATTTTGAAAATGCGAGTCCACTGTAGTATCTCCTACTTTTGAACTTTCTTCGCGTGTTTCATACATGTTGTAATATGTTGTCCTGAACATTCCACGCTTTAAAGAACCTTCGTTGAATAATATAGAATCCTCCACATTGTAACCTCCATAAACCATAATGGCCACGATGACGTTTTCACCATATGGATGTTCCTCGTTATTAATATATTGTAAATATCTACTTTTAATCAATGGTAACTGCCCATAATTTAATACGACGCCCATTTTATCTATTCTTGAAAAGAAATTAGAGTGATATAGAGATACAGCTTGTTTGGCTTGACCACAGAAAAACAAATCTCTAGGTAACTGATTGTTTTCTGGAAATACGATTTGATTACCCATTACACCCAACATCAATGATGGATGAATTTCAACATGTGTATATGGTTTATTTTCGTCTAGTTCGTAGTCCATTGATATTAGTGTCGTTTCCTCCTCTGCCGTATCCAAGTAATCTATGACTCCTTCCGTATTGTCTAATTTACTAAAATCATCCGTATCATACAAGTCGTCGATTTTATAAATCTTACATGAATTCACATTATAATTTTCATCCTTCTTTTTGGCAAACCCGCTAATTAAATTGGACCATGTAAATGTATTATTATTGATTTTTTCTAATATTTCCTTTCTCTGAAAACTCACCTTGTTCTTTTCATCGACATAAAACACTGGCCTACATAATCTACCCGAGTCCGTGAAAATAATTAGTTCGTTCTTTTTAATATTCCAACTGACACTTGTATAAAGTGGTAATAGACCGTTTCTTTTATATTTTTTTATTAATCTGATTGTTTCTTGAGGCGTGGTAATTACACCAGTCCAACTACCATTTACAACGACTTTTGTACAACTAAACAAATATTGTTTGCTACACTCCTCTAGCAATTTCATTTTACAAATACTTCGCATAAACTTCATAAGAGGATAACTGGAGCATCCGCTTGTAATATGAGTTGAAATGGCCATATGTTTATGGAACCCTATATTACCACCATCAGGTGTATCTACCGGATCAATTATACCCCATTGCGACCCATGTAATAAGCGTGGCTTTACTACTTTCGCGCTCGAATCCATCGGTAAATTGATTTTTCTTAAGTGAGAAATGAAACTATTATAAGACAATCTATTCAAATCTTGAACAGCGCCTATTCTTTTAGTATGCTCTTCCGAACCCCAGTTCCCTTTAAATGCTTTTTTAAAACCGGTTTCTACGACTCTTTCGTTAAAGATTCGCTCGTAATTATTCGTGATTAAATCCTTGAATGATTCGTTTTGATAAATCGTTTTCGACTTTTTCATATTATATTCACTATCTAATCTCAATTTAATATTGTCTTGTTGAAGTTTGAAATATTCCTTAAATAAATCATACAGCAACATACCAGGCACTTCTACACGTTTGAATTTAAAGCTGTCTCTGTCAGTAGGCGCTTCTAATTTGGTAAACACCAATAGTAAATTATTCACAATATATCCCAAAAAAAATGCCTTTTGTTGAAAATTCAATTCACCGATATTTGGTAAAAAATAGTTCATTAAAATGTCTAATACATAGCTGGTTGTATGACCTTTGGTAAATGTTTTAATATATTCTAATGCGGTTTCTTGTGTAAAGATTTTCCCGGCATCATGAATAGAAGGAACAAATAAGTCTATCATTGAACTATTTGCTTCCAAATCTAACAAACAATATTCAATAATTTCCTTGTCAGATATTACACCCAATGCCCTAAACACAATAAATAATGGTATTGGCTTTCTTACGTTCGGTATATTTACAACGATTTGATTGTTTGAGTATTGTGTTGTAGGTGCTACAATTCTTACGGACAATGTTCTTTCTGGTTTGGAGGCGTCTTCGGATACAGTTCTTATGTCTGCTCCGTGACTATATATTTCATTGTAATTCTCTCGAATATAAAGCATATTGTCCGCAAATTTCTCTTGACTGATGATTACCTTTTCTTTGCCATCGATAATAAAATATCCTCCATAGTCATTGCGACACTCTCCCATATTGTAACGAACTTCACGATTTAATCCATTTAATATACATAAATCTGATTGGATCATAATTGGAAATCTACCTAAAAATAACTTTTCATATGTTATACTTGATTCTTGGATTTTACCCGCCTCGTCCATAATTTTAAATTCCACTTCTAAATCGTAATGAACAGTAATCCCATACGTCATATTTCGGAGTCTTGCCTCATTTGGATACATAAAATGTTCACGGTTATCGTCATATATTACTGGCTTCCCATAGTAAATATTCGACCCATCCTTACCCCCTAAATATAATTCACATCTATATTTGAACTCGTTTGTATTTGGATTTTGTTCCTTTTGAAGAACAATTGGATTTTTCTCTTTAAAAACACTTTTCATACCGGTTCTAAAAAAATCGTTATACGAGTCTATATGATGTTTCACTAATACTTGCGGGTTGTCATTGAAAAACTTATCAATTATGTTCCATGTAGCAGTACTATATTTAAGGCTCATATATATTATATCATAGGTATATTTTTTTATAATCTATTCGTTAACATATATATTTTATTTTATATTTCATAAAATATGAAATATAAAATACAGTAGAGTGTAAATCTGGTGTAATATATTTTCTCATTCAAACATGTCAATCAATAATATAAAGGGATTTTATATTACTAATATGATGAATAAGATAGATAATTTGTTTGAAAAGCTTCCATATGAATTAGTAAATCTCATATGTGAATATGATGGGCGTATCAAGTATAAGTATAAACAAAAAAATCACATAGATTATCATAAATTTGTAAATGTAATTCATAAATACGACGAACGATACAATATAATCACACCAATTATCGATAAAAAAAAACATATTATAATGAATATATATGTATCACATGTTAACACCGGGTTTTTTTTTGAGGTCATGTTTGATAATAAACCAAATGTAATGTTATGCTATGATTATAATTGGTCTTACAATAATCAATTTGAAATATGTTATACTGATATGGGAGATACTGATAGATGTTTCGGACACGTTTTGGGATGCGACCAAATTAGAACTGTATACAAATGAGGGGTTTGAATGAGAAACTGGGTAAAAATTAATCTCATAACAAGTAGTAATATAAAGATATTTTATATTATTAATGTAATATTGAATGATTGCTTCATTTTTACACCATTGAAGATTTAAAACGGAACAAAATATCCGTAAAAATAAACAATTGGATGTAGTTATGTTAGATTTATACATATTTAGTTCAATACGTATTTTATTTGTCGACGTTTTCAATAACAGATAAACGACCATCAAATTTATTTTATTTGCTAAATAATAGCAAATAAAATATATTCAAAAATGGGTCTTTTCATACCCATACTGGATTTAGATTTTATGGACTTTGAATAAAAATCCCTTTTCCACAATCATATGTTATTATGTTTGGATTTTCAGCCGAATAATACCATTGAATTTTCTTCATGTTTTGTTCCAAAATAGGAATCGCATTTGGATTGGAAGACAAGTAAGTCCAATCAACTTTATCCAAGTTTTGTTCCAAAATAGGAATCGCATTTGGATTTCTAGACAAATATCTCCAATCAACTTTATCCAAGTTTTGTTCCAAAATAGGAATAGCATTTGGATTGGAAGACAACATGTTCCAATACACTTTATCCATGTTTTTTTCCAAAATTGGAATCGCATTTGGACTATTATTTACAGACAATATTTCCCAATCAACTTTATCCAGATTTTGTTCCAAAATAGGAATCGCATTTGGATTTTGAGACAACCGTGTCCAATTCACCTTATCCAGGTTTTGTTCCAAAATAGGAATCGCATTTGGATTTTTAGACAATTCCTTCCAATCCACTTTATCCAAATTTTGTTCCAAAAGATGAATCGCATTTGGATTCCCAGACAACATTCCCCATTTCACTTTATCCAAGTTATTTTCCAAAATAGGAATCGCATTGGGATTTCGAGACAACCATAACCACTCCACTTTATCCAAGTTTTTTTCCAGAATAGGAATAGCTTTTGGATTTTCAGACAACGCCCACCAATTCACCCTATCCAAGTTTTGTTCCAAAATATGAATAGCATTTGGATTTTTAGACAATTCCTTCCAATTCACTTTATCCAAACGTCGTTCTAAAATAGGAATAGCATTTGGATTTCCAGACAAATAATACCAATCCACTTTATCCACGTTTTTCTCCAAAATATGAATCGCATTTGGATTTGCAGACAACCAATCCCATTTCACTTTATCCAGATTTTTTTCCAAAATATGAATCGCATTTGGATTAGAAGACAACTCCTTCCACATAACTTTCGCCGAGCTTTGTCCCAAAATTTGAGAAACATTTGGATTATTACACAACGAACTAGACCAATTCACATTATCGACAGGAATCCAAGTAAGCGATACATTCATCAATATAGTTGACGACATTATACCTTATTATATAGTAGGCAAAACTCTTTATATTGTTTCGCAATTATACATATATTTTCAGACAAGATAATCCCAACGAACTCTGTCCAAGTGTTTTCCAAAAGATGAATCACATTGGGATTAGAAGACAATTCGGTTAAACTCGTCTTATCATTTGTTTTATGTTTCATTCGTTGTTATACATTTTGTTCCGTTTTAAATCTTCAAGGGTGTAAACTATATTTTTGGTTATAACAAAACCACCAACACCAACACCAGCAATAATACTAATCAGATAGATGATAAATTGTGTAAAAAACTCCCATATGAATTAGTACATCTCATATGTGAATATGATGGGCGTATCAAGTATAAATATAAAAATAAGAATAGCATAGATTATCATAAATTTGTAAATGTAATCCATAAATACGACGAACGATACAATATAATCACACCAATTATCGGTAAAAAACAGACAATTATGGGAGATATTGAAACGAGACCAAATGATACAAGTTTTTATTTTGAGTTTGCGTTTGATAATCAACCAAATTTAAATTTATGTTATGATTATAACTGGTCTTCAAATAATGAATTTGAAATATGCTATACTGATATGAAAGGGTCAGGACATATTTTTGGAAGCGACCAAATTAGAACTATATACAAATGAGCAGTTTGAATGAGAAAATATGTATCGCGTTTACACCCTTGAAGATTTAAAATAGTTGACTATGTAAAATGTGTAATATATTTACAGTTATTCTTACTGAATTACTGTAACAGTAGAATTTTGCTTAATCATAAACATACCTAATGCTAAAAAATAGAATAAAATAGGAAAAAATACCAAAAACCACGAGATGCTAGCGTATCCATTTTTACACAATGAATCTAATATAATAGTTACAAATAACAAGTATGCCATCTTAACGACGTAAATTACATATATATTATCCACTGGGCATTCAAACTCTCCCATACACAATTTGTTACGATTTCCCCAGTTTAGAAGTATCATCGATACAAGAGTTGTTATGCTTATGGCAAAATATACCGTCGCAGGAGTACACATTTTTTTAAGGTTAACGAACATTATGTTATAATTGGAGAAAAAAATATTGATTTCGTAAATGAACCAGAATTTGTATAATGTAATAATTATGCTTTTGCCGCGTTGTTATTAGCATCTATGTATATTTGCCTTACATCGGGAGGTAATGTTAAATTTTGGGTAGCACCAGAACTGTTATTTATAGGCTGTTCGGTCGAAAATGGATTTTGACTTAGTGGTTGTTGCTTTCCAATTAAATCAAAATACCCACCATTTACTCCGTATTGGGCACCTCTTCCTAAATTTACAATTTCTTGGAAAAAACCGCCGTTTTGTCTATTACCATTTCTCTTTCTACTTCTTCCCCCCCCCATTGGAGGAGTTATGTTAACGTCGTCTGTTGTTGAACGCGCCAATTCGATTCCACCAACAGCAATTCCATTTGGACTTACGGCAAAATGATTCGACATAGTTGTCCCACTTGTATTTATACCATGACTTGCTGCTACACCTGGCCAAGTAGCTTCATTTCCTCCTTGCCAAGAATATCCGACAGGTCCCGATGCTGGACTGGAAACCATACCGCCTGTCATTTTTTTCCCTCCATATCTGACTCTGCCTCGATTTTGTAGTCCTCTGCTATGATGATAATCAACATATTTTTTATGTGCTCTATGCTTTTTTTTCAATGAAAAAATCTTGTTACTTTTACTTGAGTTTTGATTTCTACGATTCATAGATTTCTTCCCACTTCCACCATATTTTTTATGTGCTCTGTGCTTTTTTTTTAACGATACTCTTTTAATATTTTTACGCGACTTTTTTTGTTCGCGTCTCATTGATTTTACCATAATATATATTATGTATAGAAATTATTCTATATCCACGTGTGTTAATAAATGTCTTCTACAACACATTTTGTTTAATCCTAATTTGTCTAAAACTTCTCCTTCTGGTGTTTTATCAACAAACTCTTCTGTTAAATAAACTACCTTGTCTACTTCCATACCACGAGCCATCTTCAGCATTCTTACCTCTTTTTGGTAATATTCATACTTATTGCCAACCACTTTTCCGCACGTAAAACACTTTACAGGTATAATCATCTTGAATTATATATATAATATTAGTTTATATATAAATCAATTTTTTATTAAATATATTGATTTATGTTATGATTATGTTATGATTATAATTATTGTTTAGACCTTACAACCGTTACCGATACATTTATTTCTAAAATAGTAATAATCTATATTTTTAGTCTTTCCGCTTTTATCGCGTTTAAATGTCGGACCATTTAAATCACCTGAATGGCATTGCTCTATACCTTCCATTTTCGCATATACGCAGCACGACGTTGCTAAACAATTATCTCGGGTTAATTCACTACAACTCTTTTGTAGTTTGTTTCTATCTCCTTCATGTGTTTTACAAAATCCATCGTTATTGTCGAATGCTTCTATCTGGACCTCTTTTTGTATATGTATATCTCGAACCGGTGTTAAATTAAATTCTATGATGGCAAAAAATATCATTAGGCCTATCATTACAATTGCTACTGATAACATTTGGGGGGCAAATGTATTAAAATTATATTCCATCGTATATAATTTCTTAATATTTTATTTCTTATATTTCATTTTCCAATTCCACAATTTCTATTCCATTACTCGTTTTTACTTTCTTATGTTGTTTTCCAGTTTTATGTATATTTTGATGACAATCTTCGCATAAAGTCAATAAATTCGCAGGATGATTCTTGTGGAAATTTTTTATCATATTGTTTTTATCTGCTTTTTCCTGGTGTTGTAAATGATGTACTTCTTGTCCCATTTTGTTCTTACATAATTCACAATTACCCATAATTTTTTTACTATTGAAATGCGACGTCTTTTTTGACAATATTCCCTCCTCCTCTTTCTTGTATTTCCTTCGTATAGCATACGCATTTACTAAAAACTCATCAGGCAAATGTAATGATTTACATACTTCTAGTCCATACATACTCTCGCCCGGACCGTCCCTTAATTTTCTGTCATAAATCAATACATCTTTTTCTTTATTATATGAAACAGTCATGTGCTTAATATCTATTCTTTTCATATTTTCTATTTCTTCGAAATGAACTATTTCGTGTAAATGAGTTGCGAAAACAGCACTCGTATTTCTCTCGTGTAACATCTCTAGACCAGATACAAATATGCTGACGGCGGAGTCATGTTCTGTTCCCGAGCATAATTCGTCTCCCAATATCAGACTATTTTTGTCTGCCATTTTTAATATTACACGTAGTTCCGACATTTCAACCGCAAATGTGGATAAGCCTTTGAACAAGTTGTCGTTTCCTAATATTCTTGTAAATATTCCTGTGTAAGGAACAAATTCAAACTGACTACTTGCTACGTATAGACCCGCTTGTGCCATTATCAGATTAATTCCCAACGCTCGTATAATACTCGTCTTTCCTACCGCGTTTGTTCCATATAACAACATTAAATCTTTTTCTAGGCCTATACTTACATCATTTGTCACATATAGCTCTTCGCTGTTCAACTGTTCTATCAATGGGTGTCGCAATTCTCGCGCCATAATGTATGATTTATCCCCAGTTTTTACAGATGGTTTATGGTAGTTATACTTGGTCGCAATATAGCACATGTTTTGTAAAATATCTAGTGATGAGCAAAACTGAACTAAATTTAAAAATTCATTTTCGTAATTTTGTAACTCATGGACAAATTTGTTATAAATAAGGGTGATTAAATCCTTCATTTTCTGTTTTGATTCAATAATATCATTACATGTTTTTGTAATTGTATCGTTTGTAATATTTACATTCGAACCTGTAGCAACACAAGTATGAACATCTGGAATAAAATCGAAAGTTTCGGCGTTTCCACTATTGTTTATAAATTGTAGTTGAACTATATATTTCCCACCTTGAATTTGCTGTTTCAATATATTACTTCGTCTGCTAGTACATTGAAGCATAATTCCGGATTTATCTGTTTCGTGTAGTTTAACGAAATCATTTTTACTTGTTTTCTCTCCTTTTGCTATAACAGAATCCAAATAAGCACGTATTGATTCTAATTTACTTATACTATTTTCACGTAAGTCAATGTATTTATCCAAATCTTTGTCTATACCTCGATTTATAAAATTTGTGTCGAAATCCATTGAATTTATTTCCTTACACATGTCCATCATAAATGTTCGGTTAAATACTTTTTGGAATTCATTACATATAGTTATAATATTCAACGTAATTTCTTCTCGTAAATAATTGGTAATGGGTTTATCTGTATCTATAAAAGAGAATAAATTATGAATCGTAGAGAGATTTTCATAAAAACAAAATAGATTATGAGGGGTGATTTTTTTCAAATATATCTGTCTATTTAATTTCTCAATATCCTTTATATTCTTCAGTTCCTTCCTCCAATTCATCCAATAATCCGTTGGTAATAAATATTCCGTGATGTTGTATTTTCGCTCCATTTTCTCTCGATTGGTCGTTGGATTTAATATATTATGTTTGAATGTTCTAGCACCCATTGATGTAATACAGTTGTTTAATAACCTACTCACTGAAGACAACTTTCCTTTGTAATTGTTATCGTCAATGATATTTAATTGCTGTAGACTATGATTTGCCAATAGCATTCGTTCCGTTTTATTTTCAACAATGGGTTCTTGAATTTTATTTACAAGGTTCGGGTTATGTTCAAATACAAAGTTCAGTAAGTATACATAGCTTTGAATTGCGCATACAAATTCTAGACAATTATGTAAGATTGACTTTGAGACTACCGGAGAGAAAAAACGATTAATTATTTCTTGTTGATAGGTTTGTTTTTCCGCATTTTTTATTTTGTTATCTGTGCTATATAATTTATGAATCTTCTTGCTTTCTATTTTTACATAATTAATAACATCATTCACTTTGGTTTCTTCCATATTTGATATAATGATTGTCTCGCTTGGATTATAGGTGCTTATAAATCTCTCTAATTCGTCGTATGTGGTTGGATTATGAATATTTTCAGTCATCACTTCATACAAGTTACTTTTTCCTGTGAAAATATCAATAGACGACATACCAATAATTATATGCCCATCCTTAATTAGTTTATTTTTTTCACTCCTATGAAGCCAAATACAACACAAGTTGTTTGAAATTTCTTCATTATTTACCGAAAAAAAGGTTCCAGGAGAGAAAATACCAGTTAAACTTCTTGTTGGATTAGGTGTTGGACTGTCTTGACTATAGACAACCGCTGTATATCCATTGTTTTGTATTTTCTCCACATATTTGTCAATAACATAATCTCGAAACCCCATCATAAGTGTCGTTTCATTTTTATTGGCGGATGCTAATTCAGTATATCGTTTAAATTCAATCACTTGTTCTTCTGTGATATCCTTGGTATTTGAATCAACTATGGTATATACTTCATAAAAAGCCCCTACTTGAAAAAGGAGGATTGTTTTTGTCCCGTATTTCTCCCGGTATTCATCTCTTAATTTAAAATATTGTTTTAGCATAGCCATTATCCTACTACATATACATGTGTTATGTTTATATGTATTACTAAAAATATGTAACTACAATCATATTATATTACCGCCCTTTCTCTAAATAATTCGGTTAAAGTTGCCATCTTTGTCGGTATTAAATTTAATTGTCCGCCACCAAATAAAAATACGAAATACATTATATGATATACCAATAAAGATGCGACAAACGTGCTTATTATTGTTAATATTAACTTGTCAAGTATTGTAATTTTCGTTTTATCATAAATATTTGACCAAAACCCATAATATGAATTTTTTTCGTCTTCTAGTGCTAGCCTAAATTCAATGGCTACAACGGATATAATGGTAGCCGCCAGTGCATTCAGAATAAACGCTTTGAAATAGGAGGTAGCCTTGAATCTTGTAAAAATGGGAAGTGTCATACTTTGTGTTATATAGTATGAAGATTTTAAATATGAATTCAGTAGATTAGGAGGATAAATAATTTGGTCGTTTTTGAGCATATTTTATCCTCCAAAAACCGGTCAATGTAAAGTAACCTTTTGGATTTCGTTTTTTTCGGACATGATTTTTATGTAGGTAAATTGCTCTTGACGAATTCCATTTTTCAAAATTCCAAAAAAGGTCATGTAGGTTATGTAGAGGACTGCCTACATATGAAGGGAGTCTTTTGAAGAGGAAAAAAAGGGTTTGTTTTTGATAATAGTAGGTAATTCACTTTTTACCTATTTTTCAATTTGATTTTCGATTTTAAAAAATTACACAAGGTTTTTATGTGTGTTTTTTTATTTTCAGGAAAATGAATTGAAAAAAACGTGAAAAAGTGATTTAGAGCATAATGCTCTGATTTTATTTTTGATGTTTTCAAATTTGTTATTGTAAAATTTTATACATTTATGTGAAATGATTTAGGGATTTTTATGTAAGTATATATTATACTTCAAATGACTGACATTTTTATCCATAAAATCCCTAAAAAATATGGGTGTAAAATATGTGACTATGCTACAGGTAGTAAAAAAGACTATGGGAAACATATACTTACATTGAAACATCAAAATGCTTATGTAATACTTACAAAAAATCCCAAAAATCCCAAAAAAACCCAAAACATTGAACCAATATCTAATCAGTTTGAATGTAAATGTGGAAATATATATAAGCATAGACAAAGCTTACATAAACATCGAATTATATGTGGGTCATTTTCGGGACCAAATTATATTATAGATAAAAATGATATGACACAGAAGATGATTGAGCTAATTATGTCAAAAAATCAAGACTTCATTAGTGAATTGGTGTCTAATATGACACAATCAAACAAAGATGTCATAGGAAAGATGATGGAACTAATGCCTCAAATCGGAAATTATTCACATAATACAAATAGCAACAATACTACTAATAACCAGTTCAATATTCAGATGTTTTTGAATGAACACTGTAAGAATGCTATGAATCTGACTGATTTTATTGATTCATTACCTATAACCGCAGCAACGTATGATAGCACCATTGAAAATGGCCTCACCAAGACACTCACAAATATGATAACCAATGGTCTAAGCCAATTGGATATATTGGAACGGCCAATCCATTGTACAGACGCGACAAGAAAAACCCTCTACGTGAAAGAAGATAATAATTGGGAAAAGGATATAGAGTTGATACGAATGCTTTTAGGTATAAAGACCCTCGCTAGGAAACAGCGGATGATGATAAATAAATGGCAAGACGCAAACGAAGGGTGGGAAAAAGATGATTATATTCAGACAAAACTGACTACCTTAATAAGTAATTCAATGGCGAATATAGAATCAGACGAAAAGGAAACAAATAAAATCATACGTGCTGTAAGTAAAAATGTATACTTGGACAATGAAGAGAAGAATAAATACTTGTGTTGAATAAGTATAGTTACCGTTTTATAACTCGGAAGATTTATTCATAAAATTATGAAGTTGAATGTCATTGGCCACATTGTTAATATCACCTGCTAATATGGATTGTTCATATAATGTTCGCAATACATCATTCGGGGCAGTAGAACCAATCTTAATCAAATTTTTATCATACAGATGTTGTTTCACTTCGTTTAACGGTTTCTGTTTCAACAATCCAT
>Ga0208903_1000332_pt1 | contig 41116 bp, 70 predicted proteins | sample AntAceMetag02UKJ_FD_184769 | JGI IMG/M metagenome (GOLD analysis project Ga0208903, IMG submission 184769) | Saline lake microbial communities from Ace Lake, Antarctica - Antarctic Ace Lake Metagenome 02UKJ (SPAdes) (version 2) | ecosystem: Environmental > Aquatic > Non-marine Saline and...
CTAAAGCATAAATGGTAATGTGCCCGGTTTGTACCCGGAGGAACAGGGTTCGATTCCTTGTAGAGGCTCAAAAGTAAATTAACCTCGCTTAACGATAATATCACCGAGGGAGGTCAATGTTTACTTTTAATGCGAATATAGTATAGTGATTATTATATCTGGCTTCCACCCAGAGGACGAGGGTCTGATTCCCTCTATTCGCTCAAAAGCCCGAAGTACAAGGGATCGAAGATAGAGATTACAGATATGAGTTGAAATAACAAATACCTTCGGGTACACTCATATAGGCGTGGATGCTCTCCAAATCGTAGGTTGGTACAGTTGGTAACTCTGGGAATATTACAAAAGTTACAAATGCTCCTGTCGACAACTGGCTAAGTCACTACCCTTTCACGGTAGAGTAGAGGGATCGATACCCTCCAGGAGTACTTTTATTAAAAATTCTTTGCTTAAAGATAGACATAGTGAAAGCATTCCCTGATAGAAAAGGCGAGAAAGACCACAATTGAAAGTGGATAGCTATAGACTGTATCAGCAGTTGTGTTTATTGTAAAGGTATTGGTGATTAGGTTCATAGCGTTAAGAGCGTGATATTACACTGAAATTTGTACAAAGAGTTTTTAATAATTTGGCCCGGTAGCTAAACTGGCTTAGCACTTCGTTTGCAACGAAAAGTATGCGAGTTCGAACCTCGTCCGGCCCACAATAAGTAAGAGGTACTTAATAAGACATCTATGGAGTCTATAAAATAAATAGGGATAATAGGGTGGACATCCTCAATGCCACTCTCTGAGGAAAAAAGGCAGGTAATAGAGCCTCCCAGTAATTTGACTTTTTTTAATGTGGTAAGACACTAATGTGTTTGTTTGAAAGTAAATAAAACCGTTAAAATCTAGCTTAGTATCCTCACTAAGTGAAACTGGCCTATTGGTGAACTGACTATCATCCCATCCTGTCACGGTGGAGTAGAGAGATTGAAACTCTCATAGGCCGCAAATGTAAAGAGTAATTAACTTTACTATGGAGGATTGCAATCCTTTGATTAATTATAGTGTAATGGTGCACAGCAGAAGGAAGTAGTTTTACGATTTGCGTTTAGCAGATGACGGGAATGAAAGTGGAAGCAGGATTAAGGTTCGAATCCTTTTTAATTAGCATATTGAGGTTTGGTTGTCTTAAAGCCCTCTACAATACGTATAATAAAATGAGATATAGTAAGGAATATTTACAAGAAATAGTTAATAATTCTGAATCCCTGTGGGAGGTAGTTGAAAATTTAAATATTAAAAGAACAAATGGGAATTTTACATATGTTTCTAAAAAAATTAAGACTTTAAATATTGACAAAACCCATTTTAAAAGCCAATATGGTAAGAATGTTAAAAAAATACCACTTGAGGATTATTTAGTAAAAGATAAATTTTTAACTATAAATGGTAATAATTTTAAATATAAACTATATAAAGAGGGTGTCAAAAAACCCATTTGTGAAATATGTACTCAAGGTGAAATTTGGAAAGGTAATAAAATATCTCTAATACTGGATCATATCGATGGAGATAGAGAAAATAATTTATTAGAAAATTTAAGAATAGTATGTCCCAATTGTAATGCTTCTTTAGAAACCCATTGTGGGAAAAATAAAAATCGTGGGGTAGAGCAGTGGTAGCTCGGTGTCCTCATAAGTCACAGGTCGTCAGTTCGAGTCTGACCCCCGCTTCCAAAATAGTTTATAGGTCGTTCTGTCCTTGAGTTCTATTTCAAAACTCTAAAAAAGGCTAGGTCATGTAGCTAAGTTTGGTAAGGCAGCTCGCTCATAACGAGAAGATTCATAGGTTCGAATCCTATCATGACCACATTTAATTTTATCCAATATGTTAAACATTGAAATACCTTTAAAAAACAGATAACATTAGTTTTTTTCTATTTATATTAAATAAGTTAACTAAATAGTATTATGCATATAATATATAAAGATAAAGAGGAAGATTTTGAATGTAAAATAGCGGTTGAAGGAGCAGACTTAAGTAACGCCAAAGCGCGTTTAATATTGGAAAATAACAACCAAAGTTTACTTTTTAACGGAATAATTGACTCCGAAGGGAACTGCTAAAGACATAGAAATGGTATCAACTAAAATTAAGATATTAGTTGAAAGTAAATCAATAAAAATAGTTTAATATAGAAATAAATACTATTTTCTATAGAAACAAAAATAAAAGTTATGATACAACTAGGTATATCTGCTTTTTATCACAATTCAGCAGCCTGTCTGGTTAGACACGGTAAAGTTATATATGCTGTAGAAGAAGAAAGGTTTACAGAAATAAAACATGATGCTTCCTTCCCGATTAACTCAATTAAATGGTTACTTAATGAATCAAATATTAAACTAAAAGATATAGACGAAGTATGTTGGTATGAAAACCCAGAACTTAAAAAAGATAGGGTGATTTCTACGTTTAAAAAAAGACCAATTAGAACATTTTTTCAAAAACGTAAATTTCTTAAACAACAAGAAGCCAATTCACCAAAAGTCCTTTTACAGAATATCGGATATACCGGTAAAATTTCATATACCGATCATCACCTCTCCCATGCAGCTTTCACCTATTATACCTCAAATTTTCAAACCTCTGCAATATTAACAATAGACGGAGTAGGGGAATGGGCGACAGCAACAATCGCTGAAGGTAGAGGGGATAGAATTTACAACCATTTATCAATTAATTTCCCTAATTCTCTGGGAATGTTTTATTCAACCTTTACAGCCTACTTGGGATTCAAACCTAATGAAGGAGAGTATAAGGTAATGGGTCTTGCACCATATGGAGATTCAAGTCAATTTAAAGACAAGCTTAAAAGTATTTTTTTTACTACAGATAATAAATTCTGGATAGATCAGAAGTATTTTACATGGGAATACTCAGATAGAATAATGTTTAATAAAAATCTATGCCGGTTACTGGGCATTCCCCCCCGTCTGCCGGAAGAACCTATAACCCATGAACATCAAAACTTAGCAGCAGCTTTGCAAGAGGTATATGAAGAGAGATTTCTTGTATTAGTAGAAAAAGCTAAACTTATCACAGGATCTGAAAATTTATGTATAGGAGGAGGATGTGCTTATAATGGAGTAGCAAACTTTAAAGCATATAAATACTTTAAACATTTACATATACCATTTGCACCCTCTGATGCAGGTTCAGCCATAGGAGCGTGTCTCTACCAATATGAAGGAAAGAGCCAAGAGAACTCATCCCCTTACTTAGGTCCGGAGTACACAGACACGGAGGTAAAGAGAGAACTTAGAAACTATGAAGATAGGGTACTTTCATTTCATCTTACGGATGAAAAGATTATTAAAAAAACAGCTGAACTTTTAATTGCACAGAATATAGTAGCATGGTTTCAAGGTCAAATGGAATTTGGAGCCAGAGCATTAGGAAATAGATCTATATTAGCTTCTCCTGTAAATCCTAAAATGAGAGAAAAGCTTAATTATGTAATTAAAAAAAGAGAAGGTTTTAGACCATTTGCACCTTCAGTATTAGAGGAAGACGGAAATAAATGGTTCGGGACAACAGAACCAGTCCCTTATATGAACGTAGTCTCTTTTGCTAGAACATCACACAATGTAGTCCCCTTCCCCGCTGCCACCCATGTAAATAAAACTTGCAGAGTACAGACAGTAAGTAAAAAGCAAAATGAAAAATATTATAATCTACTATCGGAAATGAAAAGAGTAACAGGAGCAGGAGTGCTGTTAAATACTTCTTTTAATTTAAAGGACCAGACAATCACTATGTCACCTAAACAAGCCATAGAGAGATTTATAGATTCAGAAATAAACTACCTGGTAATAAATAATTTTTTAATTAAGAAGATATGAAAGTAATAAATTGGATTAAAGCTAAAATTTGGAATTGGAGAAAAGAAAGAGAGTATAGAAAGAAAATAGCTGAACTTAAAAAAAGAGACCCTTTTAATTATAAAAACTTTTAAAAATAGTTGCATAAGTAATTTATATTTCTTATATTGAATTATAAGACACAAGTGTCGTAGCCCCACTCTAAAAACAAAAAATGGCAATCCTTAGACAAAACCAAGTAGAACAAGAAGTCCTAGAACAGGAACTTTACAAAGCAGACCTGAGACATTCATTTTTGAAGGCGGAACAGGAAGAGTACCCTTACAATCTACAAACCCCACTATTACCACACTTAAACTCAATGAACCACCCTGATGCAAAAAAACATCAGATAGTGTCATTTATTAAATCAGGTATTCGTATATTAGGTTATATATTGATACCTTTTGATTTTACAGCAGCAGCAATAGTGTTAGTAATATCAGAAACAGTAGGAATATACGAAGAATTAGTTTAAATAAAAGAAATGGGTAAATTTACATCAACAAAAGTATTTGACGGGTACTCTACTGTATTTCGTCAATGGAGAGCAGAAACAACTCATTGCCGTTTTTTACATGGCTATGGAATTTCATTTCAACTATGGTTTGAAGGGGAATTAGATGAACGTAATTGGGTTTGGGATTTTGGCGGAATGAAAAGAGCTAAAGGAACTATAGACGGTATGTCCCCTAAAGATTGGATGGATTATATGTTTGATCATACTCATATAGTAGCAGAAGATGATCCCTTTAAAGACTCTTTTTTAAAAATGGAACAAGCAGGTGTATCTCAAGTAAGAGTTGTACCGGCAACAGGAGCAGAAAGCTTTGCAAAATTTATATTTGATAAAGTATCCCCGTTTATCTTAGAAGAGACCGAAGGAAGAGTTAAAGTAACAAAAGTTGAATTTAGAGAACACGCTAAAAACGCAGCATCGTATGAGCTTAGGTAGAATAGAAGATTATACTAGAATTTTACCTATTGTTGAGATTTATACAGCAGTACAGTCAGAAGGTTCAAGAGCAGGGTATCCAACAGTAGTTATTAGAACTACAGGGTGTACCCATAGATGTTATTTCGGGGAAGGAGGCTGGTGTGATAGCTGGTACACTTCAATACACCCAGAGAAAGGAAAATTTAACTTTAATGATATAATTCAAGCGTATAAGAATAACCCTCATATTACTGAAATGATGTTGACGGGGGGAGCCCCTACAATGCATCCAAAGTTAGTAAACGAATTAACACACTTTGCACATGAAAGGGGTATTTTTATAACAATGGAAAACGAAGGGTCCCATTACCTGGAAACTGATTATCCTATCGATCTACTTTCGATATCTCCTAAGTTTAGCAACTCTATCCCTGTCCTCGGTATATTCACCCCAGAAGGTAAATTGACTGATGAGAGAATGATTAAACAACATAATAAGTTTAGGCTTAACTATGATGCAATAAAAAAGAGTATATTATTTCATAAAAACTACCACTTAAAACCGGTCTGGGACGGAAAAGACCAAGGAGCATTGGAAGAAATATTAGATTGCATTAAAACATTAGAAATACCCCAGGATAAAGTTTGGTTTATGCCGGCTGGTGATAGTAGGGAAGCTCTATTTATATCATATCCACTACTATTTGATTGGGTGAGAGATAATGGATACAGAATGACTTGGAGACCGCATATAATCGCCTTTCAAGATGCAAGATGCGTCTAAGTAGTAAAAATTTAATTTAAAGATAATGAGCTATATAATAGGTAGCCCTTGTGTTAGTACATGTGATACTGCCTGCGTTAATGTATGTCCAGTAGACTGTATTCATGGTCCAATAGACATTACTGGAGCCGGAGCAGAGGTATTTGGAATGTCCAAAGACGAACTACAAGGAAAAATGCTATATATCAACCCAGATGAATGTATAGACTGTGGGGCATGCCTACCTGAATGCCCAGTTTCTGCAATATTTGATACAGAAGAAGAAGCAATAGAAGCCGGGGAAGAAGAGTATGTTCATAAGAACTACGAGTTTTTTGGACTTAAATTTATAAATTAAAAATGACACTAGACCAGATTTTAAATCAAAGTATTGATAAAATGTCAAACGTAATTACCATTAACGGAAATCCAATATGGGACTATAAAGAAGGAACCCACCCCTATATTTACCTTATATCAGAAGACCCTTGGGAAGGAGCTGAAGAAGAGTATGTAACTATACAGGAATTATTAGATTTCTGTAATACTGTAGCGCAAAGACATAAAACAATTGAATTTGCAACAGAAGCAGATCAACAGCCTTTAACTACATTAACTTGGAAAACAGGAGTTTTAGAATTATCACATTTTTAAGGATTAAGAGGGATACAATGTATAAGTACGGAGCAAAATTAATAAGGGTAGTAGACGGAGATACAGTAGACTGTATGATCGATTTAGGATTTGATACCTGGGTAAAAGCAAGATTACGGCTTAAAGGCGTTGATACTTGGGAAAGCAGAACAAGAGATCTAGAAGAAAAGAAAAAAGGAAAAGCAGCAACAGCCTTTACAAAAAAATACATGGAAAAGAATGACGGAAAATTCACTCTTCAATCTTATGGGAAAGGAAAGTTTGGTAGGGTGCTAGCTGAGATTTTTATCGAAGGAGAAAATAGTTCCTTGAATAATCTTCTTATAGAAAATAACCACGCTTACGTATACGAAGGTGGTAAAAAACAAATATTTAAAACTTAAATTAAGTTATGGCAGAAAAGGTTTTTTTAGATTGGGAATGGGTGTCTCATCAACTCAATACAATCGCAGACAAGTTACAGGGTGATAACCTAGATATTTATGCAGTTACTGGAATACCTAGAGGAGGACTAATCCCTGCAATAATGTTCTCACATCGATACGGAATACCGTACATGGATTTTAGCCAAGCAAAAAATTTACCGAGAGTTTCTCGTAAGAAAATTATAGTCTTAGACGATATAGCAGATACCGGAAAGACATTAGAGGAAATACTTCCCCTATCTTTCATTACCGCAACACTAGCATACAGAGATATGTCCTCAATAGTCCCTGATTATTTTGGTGAGCATATTAAACATGGAGACTGGCTGGTGTACCCGTGGGAAGAAAAAAGTTCAAAAACAGTACAAGATTATCTTGTTATATAGAAAAGTAATTCATATATTTAAATATAAACAAAAGTTATAAGAATGTCAAAAAAGTTTATTACCGGAACTGAATTAGTTCAAGCAGGATTTGCAAACGGAATCTCAACACAGTTAGCAGCTAAACAACTAAAAGACGGCCCAGAAGCTACCCTTACCGAAATTGAAAAAAGTACTATTATTGTAAATGCATCTACAGCATTTGCAGATTTCCTTACAGCTTTAGGGGTAGATTATAAAGCAGATCCTAATTCTTCCGATACTCCAATGAGAGTAGCTAAAGCGTACGTAAATGATTTATGGGCAGGAAGATACTCCCCTTTAGATAGGGTTACTGCTTTCCCTTCGGATGGATATGATGGAATCGTTCAAGAAAGTAGAATACCTGTAACATCAATGTGTTCTCACCATCACCAGCAAATCAGAGGAGAAGTGAGTATTGCTTATATTGCTTCAGAAGACGGAAAAGTAGTGGGGTTATCTAAACTTAATAGGATTGTTGAACAATTCAGCAGAAGAGGTGCTATACAAGAGCAATTAACAGTAGCAATCTGGAATGCAGTTAATAAGATTTGTGAAGGAAATCAAGGAGTAGCTGTTATGATTAATGCAACTCATGCTTGTGTATCCTGTAGAGGAGTAAAACATCAAGGAGCCGCTATGCAGACAGCTAAACTGTCCGGTGCATTTTTACATGAAGACTCGGCCAAAGCAGAGTTTTACAAAAACATAGAATTATCAATTAAATAAAAAACAGAAATGACACAGTATTGGCAAGTAACCGCTCAATTCGAAAGAGAAAATGACAGAGGTAGGATTCAAAAAATTAAAGAAGTATACCTAGTAGATGCTTTAACAGGAACAGAGGCAGAAGCTAAGACCTATAAAGCGTTAGAAACTGAAGGCGAAACAGGATTTAAGATTATAAGCCTTACAGAATCCAGAATTATAAAAGTCATTTAAAAAACAGTAGGTCCTTCGGGACCTATTTCTTATATTAATAAAAAATAAAAGTTATATGCAATTAAATTTATTTAACGAAAATAAAGGTAGTAAAGCTCCTATGAGTGTACCTTTCGTTAACGAAGTAGAGATATTTAACGCTACATTTGGAAAACCCAACAACTATGAACCCATTATCCCCGAAAAAAAAGAATGGCAATTTGTCTATGACTTTATCCTCGAAGAACTTGAGGAATATAAACAAGCTTGCGAAAACGGAGACATCGTGGAAGTTTTGGACGCTCTTTGCGATATTACTTATGTTTCCCTTGGGAACGGTGTTATGCTACACGGCCTTAAAGATAAGATATGGCCAGCATATCAAGAAGTACAAGGAAGTAATATGTCAAAAGCTTGTACAACTGAGGAAGAAGCCATACTTACCGTCAGCAAAAGAAGTAAGGAACAAGGTGAGGCCTGCCATTTTGAGAAAATTGCGGAAGGAAGGTATATTGTCTATAGATCAAGAGATAAAAAAGTAATGAAGTCTATTAACTACTATAGACCTAACCTTAAACAATTTTTCAATGATTAATTTAGACGAACATAAAATTTTTAATCACGACTTAAAGTTAGAGACTGTTCCTCTTTCTGTTGCAAAAGCAGCTGTCGCCGAAGCCCTAGAGTCTGTAAGTGCAAATACAGTAACTGAACTAGAGAGTGTTATGAGTTTGATTCAAAAATCTATGTTAGAAATGAATGAAGCTGTAGAGGAATTATCAAAATTAGAGAACTTAGATGATTAAAATTTACCACGAAGCTCCTAAGAGCATTTTTAAGGAAGTACAGCAAGTTACCGGCGGGGATTATGCATTAGTGCATCTTTTCGAAGAAGATACTCAATACTTAGCACAGTTCGAAGAAGCAGTAGCAAACGGCCGTGAAGTTATATTGGATAATTCTATATTTGAATTAGAAGAAGCATTCAATGAAGAAGGATTCGTAAAATGGGTTAAACATTTAAAGCCGGAATGGTATATAGTTCCCGATGTATTAGAAGATGCAAAAAGAACGATGTCTAATATGGCTGGTTGGAACTTACGACAGAAAGATGTACCGGGAAAGAAAATTGGAGTAGTTCAAGGTAAAACATATGAGCAAATAAAAGCCTGTTATGGTTATATGGATAAGATAAGTGGAGTTGATATGATAGCTATATCCTTTGATTACTCTTACTATACCGTATCTGTCCCTCATCCTAACAAGTACGTAAGTTGGATGTTAGGAAGAGTTAAACTTTTAGGAGACCTATTAAGAGACGGTGTAATAAACGTAAATAAACCTCACCATCTATTAGGAAGCTCACTATATTGGGAAGGTCAGTTCTATAAGGACTCAGATTATAACTGGATATATTCGATGGATACTTCGAACCCTGTAGTATATGGAATGAAAGTAGGTGAATACGGAGGGTTAACATGGGATAAACCTTCAGTTAAACTGCACACACTTATTGACACAAATATTAGTACTATTCCTATTGAATCTGTACTAGAGAACATTAAGTCTTTTAGGAAAGCCTGGAATGGGTAGTCCCTATTAGGGTGTTCTCTTCCTCAAGACTATTTATATAAAAGTATAATATGAAAATAGTTGGATATAGAACTGAAAACAAAGTAAATGGACACTTTTATTACGGTGTACGGACTTTAAGAAAGGAAAACGATCCGTATTTAGGTTCTGGCCTAAGGCTTAAGAAAGCAGTAGACAGGTACGGCAAAGGTAACTTCGTGAGAATCGATTTATTAGATTTTGAAACTTTTGCAGAAGCTTTAGAATGGGAAAGAGGAATAATAACTGAAGAGTTAATAAATACCCCAGAATGTTATAACCTTAAACCTGGCGGAGCAGGAGGAGGCACCCCTTGGACAGAAGAAAGAAAAGAGAAACATAAAGAAAAGAAGAGTTATAAAAAAACCCAGGAAACAATAAAGAAAATGTCAAAAGCAGCAATTTTAAGGTTTAAGACAGAACCTGGAACGTTCCTAGGAAAAGTACATACGGAAGAAACAAAAAAGAATCTCTCGGAAAGGAGAAAAGGAAAACCCGGATATAATAAAGGAAAGAAATTAAACCTGACCGAAAATAGACGTAAAGAACTTCGGAAACCCAAATCGCAACAGGTTAAAAATAAGATATCAAGATCCTTGTGCAAACTAACAGAATACCAGGTTAAATTCCTACAAGAAGAATTTGTAGATAGGTACGGGGAAAGAACTAAAGTTTGTAAACAGTGGGGGATAAATTTAGACCAAATAGCACGTATAATAGGAAGAAGAAATGGCAACAAGAGCAAAGTATAAAAAAGGAGATAAGGTAGATTTTTCTTTTGCTGGTGCGACTGAAACTGGCACCATCCAGGAAATTAAAATTGAAAAATTATATAATAAACAAGAAGTAACTTACTATATAACAAACAGTAGGTATAAATACCCATCGGTACTAGAGACTAAAGTGTTAAAAAAATTATGGTGATTTACGGAATTTTCGATAAAGTATCAGGAAAAGGTATAATAACTTAAATAGAAAGGATAAAAATGAATAATATTCCAAAAAGATTTTGGATAGTTTTTTTTTCACAAACAGGTACTGAGATAGTGGATTTAGCCAAAGCTTTAAATAGGTGGCCGGATTTAATAGTAACAAATAAAAGACCGAAAGAACTTAGAACTATTAATCCTGAGTTAGAAGGTAAAGTAGTATTTGTAGAGAATAAACCTACTACTGAGGAACTTAAACTTATTTTAAGACCATACAAAAACCCCATAATAAGCTTACATGGTTGGTTAAGAATAATGCCTGAAGGGATATGCAAATCGTATTCAATTTATAATGGTCACCCTGGACTAATAGTAGATTATCCGGAACTTAAAGGAAAAGATCCTCAAGTTAGGACCTACAAAGGCATCCAGAAAGGTATCTACGAAACTGCGGGATGTGTAATTCATAAAGTAACACCTGGAGTAGATGAAGGTAGTGTAGAATCTTTCGAAAGATTTAATACACATACAGTAGAAAGTTTAGATGATTTATTTGATGTCTTAAGGGATAGGAGTTTATACCTTTGGGTACAGTTTTTTAAAAGCAAAGCAGTATAGTGACAGACATTACCTTTACAGTAATAGACAGAGAAGGAATAGAACATAAAGTGACTGCCCCTACTGATATGAATATGAATATGATGGAAGCTCTAAAACTTAATGAGTTCCCAATAGAAGCCATATGTGGGGGAATGGCAATGTGCGCTACCTGTCAATGTTATATAGAATCAGACCACATACTACCAGAAATGACTGATGAAGAAGATTCTATGCTAGAAGACGTATATATGATAAGGAACCCCAACAGCAGACTCACCTGTCAAATACCGGTAACCGAAGATTTAGATGGGTTAAAATTAACTATTGCACCAGTTGTATAGTAAGGAAAATATTCGTATCTTTAATAAGAAGTAATAGGTTATAAAAATGATAAAAAGAGTTGCATTAGTTGGAGCGAGTAGTACGGGTAAAACCACAGTCTACGAATTACTATTAAATAAACTACCAGAATATAAATTTATTAATGAATCGACTAGAACAGTTAAAAGTTACGGATTCCCTATTAACGAAAAAGGAACTTCTGAAACTCAATTAGCTATTAGTTCATTTCATTTAGAAGCCCTATTAAAACCTAATAATCTACTTTTAGATAGATGTTATATGGATTTAGTAGTGTATAGTTCTTTAATGCCTAACTGTTCCAAAGAAGCAAATAGGTACATAGAATCTACTTGGAACAGAATCCAAAGCGAATATACACATTATATTTATTTTCCTATTGAATTTGAATCTGTCGATGACGGAGTAAGAAGCGTTAATGAAGGGTGGAGAAAAGATGTGGACAATACCTTTAATAAACTATTAAACGATTTAAAAACCCCCCACCTAACCGTAACAGGGTCACCATTACAAAGAGTTAATCAAATCTTAAATTTTATAAATTAAAATAGGATGTTTACACAACTAGAACCGGGTTTATTGCAAAAAAGGAATTCACAGATTGAGCTATGGAAAAAAGTACCCCTCTGGGCTTCAAAGATATACTTAATGACATTCAGAAAATATTTTGAAGAGTATACATTAGAGGTGGTAAAAATAGGACAAACAGCCTTTTATGAAACTTACGATAGGATACTTTATAACCATGCTATTTTTAAAGAAGGAAAAGAGAAAGAATATATAAAAGATACTATGTTTGGGTACTACGATGAAATTAAGGTAAATACCAGCGCAATGTTACCTTCCGGTAAAGTGGATGATATTGAAAAGGAAGTTTTAAGGCTATGGGGCCCACAAGATTTGGAAATACCTAAGATGAATGGTATGAGTGAAATGAGAAAGTACAGTAAAGAGAGATATGCAATTGCAAGTTTAATAATAGAAAAAAATAGATATGTCAAACGTTAAAAATTACGAAGAAGTAATTGCTTTAGCTAGCAAACATTTAGGGAAAGTAGGAGGAGATGGATATTCAGATCAATACAATCCTGAACTACTAGTTAAAATCCCCCGTTATTTAAACCGAGAAGGTTATGGATTAACAGGAAAAGAATTTGTTGGTGTAGATGTATGGAATGCATACGAAGTATCAGCAATTACATCTAAAGGTCAACCGGTAGCAGGAATGCTAAAAATTGTATGCCCTTCAGATTCAGAAAACCACGTAGAATCTAAATCTATAAAGTTATATTTAAATTCATTTAATATGACTAAAATTGGAATTTCGGCAAGAGACTGTATCAAAGGTATCCAAGCTAGAGTTAAAAGAGATTTAGATGAATTATTAGAAACAGATACCATAGTTTCATTTTATTCAACTTCTGATGAAGTACCAGCACTCTCTTTTGAAGGCTACAAAGATGTAGCCGAAGTAGCTAATCTAGACGAAATTGACTTTACATCATTTCAATCAGATGCAACTCAATTAGAAGGCACAGGGAAACCGGGTAATATTAAATTCTCATCAAATTTATTAAGATCAAATTGTAGAGTTACAAACCAACCAGATTGGGGGGATGTATACATTAACATTAAAGGTAATAATGTTCCTACAGCGGAATCATTAGCCCGGTACATAGTATCTCATAGAACAGTTTCTCATTTTCATGAAGAAATTTGTGAAATGATATTTGCTCATTTATCTGAAGCATTTAAACCAGAAGAACTAATGGTATCATGTCTTTATACACGAAGAGGGGGATTGGATATTAACCCGATTAGGGCAACACATTCTATGTTAATACCTGAATTTTATACATCCCCAAATTATCGAATTGCTAAAACACTACGTCAGTAATGAAAGAAACAGTAGAAAAAGCAGAATTAATTGCAATCCGTGTTCCACCAGGAGATAATTGGCAATTAGCTATAGATAAAGACATAACCGTGGAGGGGTTAGTACCAACATTGACCCAATACATGAGAAAAACAAAATTTAAAGGCAACTACAGGTTAGAACCTTTGAACGGTAAGCTGTTTATACTTAAAGAAGAAGAAGTTGAAATACAAGAACCCGAAGCAGTAGTTTTTGATTTGTACGGTGAAAACTAATGTCAAAAGCACTCCAAAAGTTAACCCATAAGTATGAATTCCTTAAATTAGAATTAGAGGAAACTGAAGATGAACTTGCAACTTACCTAAGTAAGTGGAATAAATACTTCGGTAAATACTTCGCAGATAAAAATGCGGAAATGTGGGTTAATGAAGAGACAGGTGAAATGAGAAAAGAACCACCAGGAGAAGAACTATATACTAACCGAAAATCTCGAAAAACTAAACCAGCAAAACTTAAAAAACTTTATAAACACCTTTCCAAATATATTCACCCAGATAAAGGAGGAAAGCAAGAGGACTTCAAGAAAATGAAACAATCCTACGAAGAGGAGGATTTATTAGAGCTACTTAAGTTTGCGGGTTTATATAAAATAGATTTTGAATTAGAAAAAGATGATGAGCTTTTAATCGAAAAGACTTGTTCTAATTTTCAACAGCAGATAGAAAACCATAAAGGATCTCTTGCTTGGGCATATTTTACAGGAGATAAAAGTAAAAAACTAGCAGTACTCCAAATGTTAGAAAAACACTTGGGAAAAGAAATAAAAAAAGAAGATTACCCTCCTGAATTGTTGGAGGATTAGAGTATAATTCGTATATTTAAGTAGACTTAGAAAGGTTATAAATGCAGATAGAAAAAAAATACTACACCGTCCAAGATGAAGAGACCTTAAGACTCTTATTCCAACATATTGAAAACTCAGATGTAATTGCAGTCGATACGGAGACTACAGGACTAAACCCTAGAAAAGATAAGATCATAGGATGGTCAGTGTCCGGTGAAGAAGGGGTTGGATTTTACTTACCAACCTTAGTTTGGGATTACCACAGAGAAGAACTTATACTACAGTCTATAGAAGGTCAATCCACTGAAGTAATCTCTAAAAATTTAATAAAGATGCTTAAAGGAAAAAAACTTGTATTTCACAATGCTTCCTTTGACGTGCAGTTTATAAAAAATTATTATGGAGTAGACCTTATAGAAGATATTTGGGTTGATACTGGTTTACTAGTTCATACAGTCTACGAAGAAGGAGCTTTTGGCTTTGGAAATCCATTTGGATTAAAATCTATAGCGATAATGAACCAGGAAGCTTTAGGTCTAGACGTTCAAGAGGCCGCCAACCAGGAGCAACTTGAATTAAAAGACTCAATTAAGAAGAATGGAGGCTCGGTTACAAAAGAAAGTTACGAAATCTTTAAAGCAGACCTTAGTATTCTCAGTAAATATGCTAGTGCGGATACGGATTTAACATTGCGTATATGTAACCTATATTTAGGGAAGCTTAAAGAGGAAGGGTTAGAGAAATTCTTCTTCGAAGATGAAGTTATGCCAATCTACCGGGAAGTAACAGTCCCAATGGAAGCATACGGTGTGGACTTAGATGTTGATTTAATTAATAAGATTCACGATGAAATTTTAATAGATCAAGTAGAGAATAAAGAAATTGTGATGAAATCTTTACTAGATATTCCTGCAGTAAAAAGATGGGTAGTAGATACTGCAGCAGATAACTACCCTGTTTCTCATAAAGGTAATTGGGCACAGAGTTTAGTCGAGAGGTATTCCTTACCCCTTTCAAAGTCTGAGAAGACAGGAAAGTATTCTTTAACACAGAAGAATATCGAAGCATTTGAACCTTCCAATGAAAAAGAAGAGAAAGTAAAGCAATTTCTATTAACCGGAGACGAGTCCTTTATAGACGAGTTAGAAAGACACAGAATTTCCATGGCATTATGGAAAGAAAGTAACGGCGGAGAGTATTTAAATATCCAGTCGAAAAAACATCTGGGCGAGATCGTTTTCGGTTATATGGGAATTGAACCTAAAGTAAAAGGAGCTAATACTAAATCCGGTAGAGATAAATTCGATATGGATATGGTAAAGGAGCTTGCCAAAGAACATCCATGGGCAGAAAATCTACGTGTTTATAATAAATTATTAAAGATTAAGTCTACCTATGTAGACAGATTTAGAGATAGACAAGAGGATGGAAAATATTACTTTTACTTTAAGCAGAACGGTACAGTCTCCGGACGATACGGTTCAGATGCTCAGCAATTACCTAAACCGTTAGAACCCGGTGATGATGCACCAATCATACTGAAATATGTGAACATAGTCAGAAAGTTCATGATTGCCGGAAAAGATAGAAAGGTAATTGATTCAGATTACGAATCATTAGAACCACATTGTTTTGCTTCAATAACAGGAGATGTAGCTCTTCAAGAGATCTTCAATAAAGGGTGGGATTTCTACTCTACAGTTGCTATTAAGACTGAAAGGTTAGACGAAGATAGAGATAGATTTCCTAACGGAGTATCAGCAGATAAAAAGGCAGATAATTACCTTAAGAAATTAGATCCAAACGCCCGTAATAAAGCAAAAGCCTACTCACTAGGAATTGCTTACGGAATGGAAGCATATGCCCTTAAGATGACTTTAGATATAGATCAAAAAACAGCTGAGAAATTAGTACAGGGGTATCTAGATGGTTTTCCACAGCTTAAACAATGGAGAGAAGATTCAAGATTGCAAGTAAAAGCTCATGGGTATATTAAAAATTACTTAGGACGAGTTAGACACTTACCCAAAGTACAAAAAACCTACATTAAGTTCCAGGATAGAATGCTAGATTGGAGATTTAGAAAAGAATTAGAATCAAGATACGGAAAAGTACTTGTTTTACAGGCTTATAGGGATTATCGAAATGGGCTTAACAACTGTCTAAACTTCCAACTCCAATCATTAGCAGCAGCTGTTGTAAACCGAGCAGCATTAGTAATTAACCGTAAAGCCAGAGAGTTAGGAATAGATGCTCAGGTACAAGCACAGGTTCATGATCAACTTATTATAAATGTTCATGAAAAAGATGCAAAAATGTTCGCACCTTATGTACAGGAGATTATGATAAACACAACCATACTTCCTGGGGTAACATTAAAAGCTCCACCTGAGATAGCAAACAATTGGGCAGAAGGACATTAATATAATATAAAAGAGTTTGTTTATTAAAATAAATTTCATATATTATTTCTAATGAATCAGATTATAGAAATACACGGAAAGCTTTACACAGTAATAAGAACTATTAAAGAGAGTCAGGTAAATGGAAATATCGACGGATTAAAAGCTTGGGTTGAGTATTTACATTGTGATAGATCATTTAAAAACAACGGACAATATTATATTGTTAAAGACATAACAGATATAGAATTTGAATAATTATGAGTAAAAAGTTACAACCAACAAATGACCGTATCCTTCTAAAACCGATTGACGAAGGAGAACAGATGTACGGTAATATCGTAATCCCGGATATGGGGAAGGAAAAACCTGAAATGGGCGAAGTACTAGCAGTAGGACCTGGAAGACAGTCCGAGTTAGATCCTTCAAAACTCATTACAGTTAGGTCCTGTAAGGTAGGAGATATCGTACTTGTTCCCAAATTAGGAACTTTACGAATTGACTTCGAAGGACAGGAGTATTATATCGCACAAGATCGTGAAATTTTAGCAGTTGTAAAAGAAGCATAATATGAGTAAGAATATAACATTTTCAAAAGAAGCAAGGAATAAACTTGCAGCCGGAGTAGATAAATTAGCAAATGCAGTAACATCTACATTAGGACCTTCAGGTCGAAACGTTATTATAGAACAAGACAACGGCTTGCCGGTATCTACTAAAGATGGTGTGACTGTAGCAAAGTCCATTATATTAAAAGACAAGGTAGAAAATTTAGGAGCACAGATTGTGAAACAAGCAGCAATTAAAACAGGAGAACAGGCCGGAGATGGTACTACTACCTCCACCCTACTAGCTCAATCAATTCTATCAGAAGGATTAGACCGAATCAAACTAGGATCTAACTCAGTAGAAATTAAAAGAGGAATTGATAAAGCAGTAAAAGAAGTTGTAGAGTTTCTTGAAGGAGAATCTAAAGAGATCACGGACGAAGAACAGTTAAAACAGGTCGCTACTATATCAGCAAACAACGACACTGAAGTTGGTGAGCTAATTGCAACAGCAATGGATAAAGTAGGACGTGATGGTGTTATCACAATCGAAGAATCAAAAACAGGAGAAACGTATTTAGAAACGGTTGAGGGTGTTCAATTCAACAGGGGTTATAAGTCTCCGTACTTTGTTACAGATAATAGCACTATGACAGCTGTTCTTCAAGATCCGTTGATACTAATCACAGATAAACGACTAAATCAAATCAAAGAGTTACTACCTGTCTTAGAAGGCGTTTCACAACAAACTAAGTCTCTTCTTATTATTGCAGAAGATATAGACGGAGAGGCACTCTCTACCCTAGTAGTAAACAAGATGAGAGGTATTCTTAATTGTGCTGTAGTAAAAGCTCCTGAATTTGGGGATAGAAGAAAAGCAATGTTAGAAGATATCGCCACCCTTACAGGTGGGAAAGTAATATCAACTGAAAAAGGAATGAGGCTGGATAAATTTCAACCAGATTGGTTAGGTAAAGCAGGCAAGATCACTATCACAAAAGATACGACTACAATCATCGATGCAAAAGGAGACGAAGAAGGAATCAATATAAGAGTAGAAGAAATTAAAACTCAAATTGATGAAACAACATCTCCTTATGAGAAAGAGAAATTACAGGAGAGATTATCTACCTTTATTGGAGGTGTCGCAATTGTACATGTAGGAGGACATACTGAGGTAGAGATGAAAGAGAAAAAAGATAGAGTAGATGACGCTTTACACGCAACCAAAGCAGCTTTAGAAGAAGGTATTGTGCCTGGTGGAGGAATTGCATTATTAAATGCTTCTAAGATGTTAGTATTAAAACTTGAAGATTTAGAAGGTGATGAAGCAGTGGGTTATGATATTATAGTAAGCGCTATCGAAAGACCGTTCTATAAGATATTAGAAAATGCAGGATACGATCATGATAGGATTGGGGATATTGAAGAAGCAATTATAGAGAAAAACGACTTCTGGCAAGGGTATAATCCCAGAACAGTAACACTAGTAGATATGTTTAACAGTGGGATTATCGATCCAGCTAAAGTAACTAGACTAGCATTAGAAAATGCAGCATCTGTTGCAGGAACGTTATTAATAACTGAGGCAGTAGTCTCAAACGGAAAAGAGAAAAAAAACAATGATACGGGAGGGATAGATCCAAACATGTTATTAGGTTAATTAAATTTTAAAACAAAGATTATGAACAAAAATGAATTATTTGAAGCAATTGAAACAAACTTTAATGTTTTATCAGAAAACAACAGTTTAACTACAAAAGCATCCCAGCAGAGAGCCAGGAAAGCAGCGGGAGAATTAAAGAAACTTATTACTGCATACAGAAAAGCATCAGTAGAAGAAAGCAAGTAGTACGATGGGCGGGGGGGAGGTCATTTTTCTCCTCCACCGAAGGTGCCACGCGCGAATTTAAACAACCCTTCCCTCAACCGGAGGGGTTCTTTATTGCCATATCTTGCCTCTTTGTTAAATATTTCGTATATTTATTAATATATGACAGACTTTATTTATTTTGAAGAATCGTGGAATGAAGATAGGAAAGGAACAATACTTGATGGGGGAATTAGCTCAACTTTCGGGACGGAGGATGGTACAGAAACATCACGGTGATGATAATGTATATAGGAGAAAACTAAAACATAAATATAAAAGTTATGAGTGATTCAATCAAAAAATGGCATGAAATGCAGGAGGATAAATCTTTAAAGATATTCGAGTCTCCTGATAGAGGTAAAACAGTAACCGAACGTCCTTTTGGAGGGGATACTTCCCAAAGGAAAGTTATACTGAGCAAAGGAGTTAAAAAAATAGCATACAGTATACTAATAGAATACCCAGCAGCAGCCATACAAGAAGCAGCCAGGATACTAAAAAGTGGAGAATAAAAGCTGGTACACCCTTATTAATAAGCAAAGTTATACTCCTATCCAGGGAATAGTTTGGATACAACCTCATACATTTTGTTCGTTAGAAAATACTATTCAAACTAGTATTAATGGATTTAATGATAATGTATACTGGACAGAGATGTGGGATCTCGATATTGCTAGAGAGAGACTAGAAAGAGGTCATGATTTGTTTATAGGAGTAGATCAAGATGGACCACTCGCCCATGTTTGGTTTGAAAAAAATTACCTCTACAACTTATTTGTTAATACTAGAAGACCTGATGGATACGGAGAAAAGTTTATTAAAGGGTGTTTAAACTATATTAACTTTCCTACTATTACTCTATGTACAGATGACTGGAATATTAAAGCCCAAAAACTATTTGAAAAAGTTGGGTTTATAAAAGATATTTCGTATCTTTAAGTATGATTGGTACGCTACCTTATACCCCGATTCACTCTATGGAATGGTTAGAGAGTTTCTTTAAGAAGAATTATTATAAGATGCCCTATAGTAGATTCACGTGGTGGAGATCTTATACTACTAAGACTAAACCTCTTACTGGTAGATATCCTTTAAGAGACAGAATACTTAATGGTGACTTTGACTATAGTTCATATAGGTATGAAGCTGAAGTAGTAGAACATAGGATTAATGAGAAGTTTAGACTTCTTAGAAACGACCCAGGTAGGTACGTAGAAGAAACTTCCCTAGATATATCCAGACGTAAGAGACTTATGGAGGATTACGGTAAAGATGAGACTACTAAATTAGGGGAACTCAAAAATGCGTTTCTTACTACTTTTAAGTTAGATAAGGACCAATACGAATGTGAACTAATGAATACCGAGCTAGAATTAATTGACTTTTACTTTTTTATAGAAAAAAAATACGGGAAATATTGGATACCCGCTAAGATTCCGATTAATTAATCTATTTATATTAAATTAAACAAACAAAGACATGAAATTTATTTTTATTTTATTAGCGGTTCTAATAGTAGCAGCCGTAACCGGGGCAATTCTCACAAAAAAAGGAATTTTAAAAGACACTGACTCTGATGGAATACCTGATGTAGTAGAAGACGTTATAGATGACGTAAAAGAAAAGTATGACGATATTAAAGAAGAGGTAAAAGACCTGCCCAAAAAACTTACCCGTAAAAAACCAGGTAGATCTAAAAAAGAAACAGCTAAAGGAACCACCACAGGAGGCGGACCTAGTAATTCCTTACAGACAAGTGCTAACGGAGACTATTACAGAAAAAACCGTAAAGCGCAGCAGTAATATGCAAGTACAACAACCACAGGTCGACATTACACAGACCTCAGGAGTTACATGTGATGATTGTGGGGGAGTATACTTTGATCAATCACTTATATTAAGAAAAGTATCAGGGCTTATTTCCGGAACCGGGAAACCATCCTACATTCCAATACCAGTATTTGCTTGCAAAAAATGCGGAACAGTGAATGAAGAGTTTCTTCCTCGGGAAATTAAAAACCTAGATAAAGAATAGGAGACGTTACTTAGAAATAAGAAACGTTGTAGGTAGCAAAGGGAGGTGTAGGAGCCTCCTTTTGTATATACGGAAAATAAAAACTATTTAAAAATGTCGTCATGTTAAAATAAAAGGTTAATGAAATATGTATTATTTTATGTCTCTATGATAATTACCTACTCAATTATAGGATAAACATTAGAGAAAGTTAAGAAAGAACATTATGTCTAATGAAAGAATACACTGCAGATAAATATCTTTGCTATTTATAATAAAGTATTGTTTCACTAAAATTGTTATTTGTGTTTAATAAAATAAAACAAAATTGGATGGCTTTCAAAGACATTTTTAAAGATAGTAATGATCTTAACGAAAAGAACATAGTAGGCTTTGCTTCTTTCGCAGTAATGGTAATATTTGCAACAGCAGATATAATATCAGGATTATTTGGAAAAGATTTAGTAATTAACGAATTGATATACAATTCATTCGTAATTATTACCTTAGGGTCTTTTGGGATTGCTGAAGCAGGAAAGATATTTGGCAAAAAAGAATAAAGTATATCCGAAGAATATACAAAACCTTAAAATTAGTTTATGAGTTTAAAAAATTTACAGAGTAAGATTGGAACAACTGCAGACGGAATATTTGGACCAGGTACAATGAATAAAGCTATGGAGTTTTACAAATTAACTCCGCTAAGAGCAGCTCACTTCTTTGCTCAAACAGCACACGAAACCGGAAACTTTAAATTATTCTCAGAGAATTTAAATTATGGAGCATCCGGACTCTTAGGTACATTTAAAAAATACTTTATAAATGAAGACCTAGCAACACATTATGCTAGAAAACCAGAGATGATTGCTAATAGAGTTTATGCATCTCGTATGTCTAATGGAGATGAGGCCTCAGGTGATGGTTGGAAATTTAGAGGTAGAGGGGCACTACAATTAACAGGTAAGGCGAACTACCAAGCTTTCTCTGATTATTTATGTAAGCCAGAAATTATGACTAACCCCGATTTAGTTGCAACTGAATTTTCATTCGAATCAGCTATGTTCTTTTTTGATAAGAATAAACTTTGGTCTATTTGTGATGGTGGAATAAATGATGCTTCTATCTTAAAATTAACTAAGCGTATTAATGGAGGAACAAATGGTTTAGACGATAGAAATGTAAAAACTAAAAAATATTACGAATTTGTAAAAAAATAAAAATGCAAAATTCTAGTATAGCATTAATACAGGGGTTAATAGTAAGTTTATCAATATTAGTATTTTGTTACCTATGGGTAACCTTTAAAAAGTAATAGTTGTATGTTAGAAAAATATTTCTTATTTTAACTGTATAACTTTATTCAAAAATATATGTTAAATTCAAAGTTTGATATTAAAACAATAATACTACTACTACTGTGTATATTTCTTTTAATTAGAAATTGCTCTAATAAAGGAAATAATGTAGGTGAAAAAGTAAATATTAATGGTAAAAAGTACGAATTAGTAAAAAAAGAAACAGATACGGTAATTAAAATCGTAAAAGAAACCACAATCGTATATAAACCAAAGTTGATAACAAGAGTTGAAAAGGAAATTATAAAAGTACCCGCAGATGTAGACACTCTTGCAATACTTAAAGATTTTTACACTAAATATCAATATAGAGATACCGTTCTTGTAAGTTCCTACGGAAAAGGAGTTATATCAGACATAATTACTCAAAATCAAATTGTAAGTAGGCAAATAGAATGGGATTTGAATATTCCTTCCGTAAAAGAAACAATTACAGTAAAAGAAAGTCCTAAAACTCAAGTATACTATGGATTTAATCTAGGACTAAATAAAACAGATGTATTCAATAGTGCTAGTGGTGGGCTTATTCTAAAGACCAAAAAAGATTACCTCTATCAGTTAAATCTTGGATTTCAAGCAGCTCCAGACTCAAAAATTAACCCTTACCTTGGAGTTGGTATGTACTGGAAAATTAATCTTAATAAGAAATAGATTAAGTTCATTCCTTTTATAATAATGAAAAAACTTAGAAGAAACATATTCCCATTTATAATCACTTTTGCAGCACTATCAGTATCAGGTTCTGCAGCATTTTACAGTGTGAGTGGGCTATCAAAACTATTTGCAGGCGCCTCCACAGAGGTAATTATAATGGCAGGATCTTTAGAGGTAGCTAAATTAGTTATTGCTTCACTTTTGTACCAATACTGGGGTACATTAAATAAGTGGCTTAGAGCGTATTTAAGCATTGCCACAGTAGTCTTAGTATTAATTACCAGCATGGGTATCTATGGTTTTTTAAGCGCTGCTTATCAACAAACTTATGCAGGGTTATCGGTTGTAGAAAATGAACTTGAATTTGCAGAACAAAAGAAAAATTTCTATAAAAACGATGTTACAAGGCTTGATCAAGAATATAAGTCTAGTTCAACCAATATTAATAATTTATCAACTGCGAAAAGCAGTCAAATACAAGTCCGAGATACCTCCGCAACGTCCGGCTTCCGTACTACTATATCTACAACAGAGCTTAGAATGGCTCAAAAACGTATCGATACAGAAGAAGTAAATAGAAAAAGTATACAATCTAAAAGAGAAGTAGCTGCTGATAGTCTACAAAAATATCAACTACAGATTTTAGAATTAAGGACCCAATCTTCAACTTCAGGAGAATTAGGTCCATTAAAATATCTAGCAGGTCTTACAGGTTTGCCGATGGATAGAATTATAAACTACCTTCTCCTTACAATAATATTTGTATTCGACCCATTAGCTTTATCCTTAGTAATAGCAGCCAACTTTGCTTTTGATCAAGCAAAGCCTAAGAAGACCCTTTACGGGGAAGATGAAGATATAGAAGATATAGGTAAGGGTATAAGAAAAGCTGTGGATTCATACGATGATGTACAAAGCGAAATACAAGATTGGAATACAACTCTTAATGACGGGTTAGAGAATGATGAAGAATGGAAAATTACAGATGAAAATGATAATGAATTACCAGAAAAAAAAACAATTAAAAGAGTTATACAGAAATCCCCTAAGAACCGTAGAGTAGAGTTTACTGATGGTACAGTAGGATGGGTGAGTAAGACAGAACTTAAACAAGACCAAGACGAGCATAAAATTACATATTTATAAAGATAAACTAATAACAATTACTATGCAAGAAAAATTTAGTACAAAAGAAATAGAAGTAAATTCACCAGTAACTGTAGAAGCACCTAAAGCGGAGATAATAGCCCCTAAAGTTGTTAAAAAAGCAGATAAGGTTAAAAAAGTATTGAGAGTAATACAAAAAAAACCTAAGACATTTAAATTACAACTACAAGGAGGAGAAGTTGTGGAAGTTTCAAAAGCTAATTTTGATAAAGCGTCTATGAGTATTAAGTAGAAGCAAAGTATTTAATAAATATACAAGAAAGAGGTTGGTTTTTCCAACCTTTTTTCGTATCTTAAAGATATATATAAAGTAGTTATATGAGTAAGAATAGTGAACTTTTTAGCTGGACGATAAGTTCAACAGCTACCGCAGAAAATAGAGACCCCTATGTTCAATCAGTTAAAGATAAATTTGAAGAGCGGTCTCAAGTAAGTATTCGGAAGTACGGTACAACGTTAGACAGAGACGATATTGACTTTTTGGGGTGGATTGACCATTTACAAGAGGAACTTATGGATGCTACATTATATTTAGAAAGATTAAAAGCAAGTTATGTCGAAGAAGGTAAAAGGGGAAGTAAAAAAAGTTTGGGAAAGCAAAATAAAACAAAGCAAAAAAAATAAACACATTTCCTACTCAGCAGTTTCTACATTTCAGACCTGCCCGAAAATGTGGCACTACCAATACAACAATAAACTAGTACCGTTTACATCTAGCATACATACCATTTTTGGTAGTGCAATGCATGAGACTATTCAAGAATGGCTGGAAGTACTCTTTCATGACCAAGTGAAGAAAGCAAACGAAATGGATTTAAATTCGTTGCTCTATGCTAAAATGGTACAGGCATTTAAGGTTGCTAGAGCACAAGCTAAGGGTACATTAGACCCGGGTATAAACGCTAAGGTACTACAGGAGTTCTACTTAGATGGAAAACATATTTTAGATTATCTTAAAAAGAATAGAGCAGGGTATTTTTCTACTAAAACTATGGAACTTGCCGGAGTAGAAACTTTACTATACCAGGAAATTACCCCTGGGGTGATGTTTAAAGGATTAGTAGATTTAGTATTTTACAGTCCCTTAGCAGATACTTGGACGATAATGGACATCAAGACATCAACTTCTGGATGGAAAGATTACCAAAAGAAAGATGATAAAAAAATAGCACAAGTGGCTTTATATAGAGAGTTCTTCTCTAAACAGTTTAATATACCGGTAGAAAAAATAAACGTGGAGTACTTTATTCTAAAGAGAAGAGTACCTGTAAATGCTGATTTTGCTTCTATGCAAAAAAGAGTACAAGAGTTTAGACCCGCTATCGGACCAAGAAAAAGTAAACAATTCAGAGAAACTTTTACACAGACCTTAAAAGATATGCTTAATGAAGACATGACTTTTAAAGACCATTCACAAAATACAACACCAGAGAAGTTTGCATGTACCTATTGCGATGTAGGAAAAATGAAACTTTGTAATGAATGGAAGACTGTTTTGTAAAACAATATATATTTATATATAATAAATAGAAAGTTATGATCCCAAAAACAGAAAAACTGACCTCAGTCAAAATAACCCAACCTCTTTTTAGCGAATTTAAAATGGCTTGTTTGCAAGACAACTTTTCATTTAAAAAGCTTGCAGATCGGGCAATTTATCTCTATCTTACGGATAGGGACTTTAAAGAGAAACTTCACAAACAACATAACATTAGATTAAAATAATGAACAGTAAACTCGGTTACGTACCTAAAGCAGAAAGGAAAAAAATCTTATTGCTATGTGATGATATTAGAATGCACTCAGGAGTAGCTACAATGGCAAGAGAGTTCGTAGTAGGAACCGCACACCATTTTAATTGGTTCAATTTAGGTGCAGCATTAACCCATCCAGAAATAGGAAAAACATTTGATCTATCTGAAGATATAAATAAAAAAGTTGGTATATCTGATTCAAACGTATCTGTAAGGCCAAACACAGGCTATGGAGATGCTGATATAATAAGAAAACTCCTTAAAACAGAAAAACCAGATGCAATCTTTATCTTCACAGATCCAAGATACTGGACATGGTTATTCGAAATAGAAAGAGAGATTAGATCCCAAATTCCAATTTTTTGGTTAAATATCTGGGATGACTATCCCGCACCCCTATACAATAAACAGTACTACGATTCAGTGGATGTATTAATGGCAATTTCAAAACAGACTAAGAATATTAATGAGATTGTATTAGGAGAGCAAGCTAAAGATAAAATTATAGAGTATGTTCCTCACGGTATTGATGAAACTACATTCTTCCCAATTGATGAGCAACATAAACTGTATGCTCAATTAGTAGATTTTAGAAAAAACACAATTCCGGATCCAAACATAGAGTTTATAATTTATTTTAACTCCAGAAATATCCAGAGAAAACATCCAGCAGATACTATTCTTGCGTATAGAATATTTTGTGATATGATTGGCAAAGAAGCTTCCAAGAAATGTGCACTGCTAATGCATACACAGGCCATAGACCAAAACGGAACAGATTTAAACGCAGTGAAAGAAGCTTTCTGTGACCCGGATTATATTAACGTGTACTTTTCACAGGGAAGAATATCACCAGCACAAATGAACATGCTGTACAATATTACAGACGTTACAGTACTGCTTTCATCAAACGAAGGTTGGGGTTTATCTTTAACAGAAGCAATGATGACAGGTAAGATGATTGTTGCCAATGTTACAGGAGGTATGCAAGATCAAATGAGGTTTGAAAAAGACGGTAAGTGGATTGATTTTTCACCTGACTTTCCTTCCAACCATAGAGGTACAGTTAGGGAGTGTGGGGAATGGGCAGTACCAGTCTATCCGTCTTCAATCTCCTTAACAGGATCTGTACCAACCCCTTATATTTTTGATGATAGATGTTCACCTGAAGATGCCGCAATAGCTTTTTTAAAAGTATATAGTATGACTCCTGAAGAAAGAAAAGTAAACGGCTTAAAAGGTAGAGAATGGGTAACATCAGAAGAATCGCAAATGTCTGCCTCAACAATGAGTATTAATATTACAAAGGTACTGGAAAAAGGATTTAAAGAATTTAAACCAAGACCCTCTTTTGATTTAATTAAAGTAAAACCAAAGGAAAAGAAATATATAACACATAAATTAACAGGTTATTAAGATGAGTAAAACAACATGCGTAATAAGCTGTCCTATAGACTGTTATAGTGGATATTCAGCAAGATCTAGAGACTTTATCAAAGCGTTAATAAAGACAAAACCGGAATGGGATATAAAGATATTATCCCAAAGATGGGGTAATACAAGATTTGGGTACTTAAAAGATCACAAAGAAGTAGATCTTATCTCTAAGATTATAGATAAAATAGAAGACCAACCAGACGTATGGATACAAATTACAGTCCCAAACGAATTCCAAAAAATAGGGAAGTATAATATTGGAGTAACAGCCGGAATAGAGACTACAGTTTGTGATGTTTCTTGGATTCAAGGATGTAATAACATGGACTTAATAATTACCTCATCAGAACACAGCAAGAATGTTTTTATTAATTCGGTGTATAGTAAAGAGGATAGTAAAACAAAAGGTATAATTGGGAAGGTGGAAATAACAACTCCTATTGAAGTTTTATTTGAAGGAGCTGATATAAATAAATATTTCCCAGCCAAGTCAAATAAGGAGTTGGAAATTAATAAACAGTTAGATGGGATTAAAGAATCGTTCTGCTACCTGGTAGTGGGACATTGGATGCAAGGAGATTTAGGCCAGGACAGGAAAAATATAGGATACACTTTAAAATCTTTCTTAGAAACATTTAAAAATAAACCTAATTCACCGGCCTTAATATTAAAAACTCATCAAGTTACAACCTCTATTATGGATAGAGAAAAAATATTAGATAAGATTGACAGTATTAGAAAAACTGTAAAAGGCACAGTACCTAACGTATATCTTCTTCATGGAGAGGTATCTGATGAGGAAATAAATGAACTATATAATCATTCAAAAGTAAAAGCAATGATTAGCCTAACTAAAGGAGAAGGATTTGGAAGACCTTTATTAGAGTTTTCCTTAACCAACAAACCTATTATAGCTTCAGCCTGGTCTGCACATCTAGATTTTTTACATAGAGAGTACACAACTCTAATTGGAGGAACTTTAACAAAAGTACATTCATCAGCATCAGTACCAAAAGTAATCTTACCAGAAGCAAGCTGGTTCACACCAGATGCCGGGGAGGTGTCAACAGCATATAAAGGAATAGTAAAAGACTATAAGAAGTTATTGGAATTAGCAAAAAGGCAAGGACATAGAAGCAGAAGCTTATTTAGCTTTGATGCTATGACAGAATTATTAGGAAAGATTTTAGATGAAAAAATACCAATCTTCCCAAAGAAAATAGAATTAAATTTACCTAAATTAGAGTTACCAAAATTATAAGTTATGCAAGATCAATTAGTAGAATGTAAACGATGCAAAGGAAATGCATGTTACGAGCAGCACATAGATAAGGATACAACAACATGGTTATGTTTAGGATGTGGTTTTACAACTTCAACCCTAATGACTGAGGGAGGAAAAGTAACAGCTGATTTAATAGAAACTTCTCCTGAACTATATAGGGATTTATTATTTACAGATGAAGACAAAAGAGTATGGGCACCCGCCACCATTACCTTACCGGGAAGCGGAATGGTATTCTTAGACGGTTCATCAAAAGAGGAATGGAAATGGTCAGCAGTAAAAGCTATTAGAATCACTCCAGAAGAGAGAACTACAAAGAGTTTTCCAAAAGATCAGACCCATAAAATGGATATGCCGGAAGCAAAATTCTTTGAACAGAATGAATTTATGGATGCCCTTGAAGTTATAAACTTTTATGATATAAAGTAATAACGTTATGAGTAAAATAAAATTGTCATATGCAGTAACACTCTGTAATGAGTTTCTTGAAATACAGAAGCTCCTTCCATTCTTGTTAAATAATAAAAGAATAGGAGATGAAATCGTTATACTATATGACCAAGCAAACGGTACAGAAGAGATAGAAATCTTCCTATCAAAGTTTAATAAACTACCCAACGTACAGTTCTATAGGGGGTATTTCGATGGTCATTTCGCAGATTGGAAAAATAAGTTAACCGAATACTGTACTGGGGATTTTATATTTCAAATTGATGCAGACGAGACACCTAATGAACAGCTTATTAAAATACTCCCCCTTCTTGTTGAAAAGAACCCAGACAATGAAGTTTATCTAGTACCTAGAGTAAATACAGTAGAAGGCTTAACAGAAGATCATATACAGAAATGGGGGTGGAATGTAAACAAAGAGGGCTGGATTAACTGGCCGGACTATCAAATGAGAATCTGGAAAAATAAACCGGAGATCAAATGGGTGAATAAAGTGCATGAGAAGTTAGAAGGGTTTGAAACCTACTCTAATTTACCTTTAGATAAAACTTACGCACTCTATCATCCAAAACAAATAGAAAGACAAGAAAAACAGAATGCATTTTATGACACGTTATAAAGTAGGTATTATAGGAAATGGATTTGTAGGAGAGAGTCAAGCATTCGCTTTTTCACCAACAACGGATATTAGAATACACGATATAGATACATTAAGAGCTACTCATACCAAAGAAGAAGTAGATGAGTGTGATTTTATATTTGTATGTGTGCCCACTCCAATGTATAGAGATGGAAATCAAGATCTTACCTATATTGAAGAAGTATTTAAAAATGCAGTAACTGGTCCAATTTATATTATTAAATCAACAGTACTTCCAGGTACGACAGAAGAATTAATTAACAGGTTTCCAAACATAGATATTGTGTTTAGCCCGGAGTTTTTAACTGAACGTACTGCTAAACTTGATATGTTAACTCAAGCAAGAATTATACTAGGAGGTTCCCAATATAATACTTCTATGGTTCGAAAGTTATTTGAACAGAGATTTATGAATAGACACATAATTGAAACAGATACTACTACGGCAGAGTTAGTAAAGTATATGAATAACACATTCTTTGCAACCAAAGTCTCAATTCTAAATGAATTTAAAAGACTCTCAGACGCATTAGGAACAGATTGGAAAACAGCTCTGTACGGTTTTGCAGCCGACGGCAGAGTAGGAGATAGCCATTTACATGTACCGGGTCCTGATGGAAGACATGGTTACGGAGGAACTTGTTTCCCCAAAGATGTAAATGCAATTATAAAAATGGGAGAAAAATTAGGAGCCCCAATGAATACTATTGAAGCAGGATGGAAAACTAACTTAGAGGTTAGACCAGAAAAAGATTGGGAAGCAGATAAAGGTAGAGCAGTAAGTTAGTAATATGAAAAATAAAAATGCAATTTTTGTTGTCAGCGTAGGTGATGATAGTAAAATTAAATACAGTTTACCCACATTTAATTCTTATGCAGAAAAAGTTAATGCCGATGTAGTCCTTATAAAAGACTCTAAGTACAATCTTAAAAATACATACTCAGGCAATTATAATTACTTAACTTTTGAAAAAAATCAAATTTTTTATCACTTCGATGACTATGAAAGGATTTTAAGACTTGATAGCGATATAATTATCACTCCTAATGCTCCAAATTATTTTGAATTAGATCCATCTTTCCTTTATGTAAGCCGAGAAGATGTTGGGAGTAGAGCATTAAATAGGTGGAACGAAATTGCTACTATTAAAAGAGCTTTAGGAGACATACCTGATTGGGATAAGTTTTATTACAATAGCGGAGTAATGCTAGCATCTTATATTCATAAACACGCATTTGATATTTCAGATGTAGATTTTAATAAACATTTAGGGCAATTTAAAGAACAGAATGTAGTAAACTGGAAAACAAACTACCACAATTTTAAGTTAAAAGACCTAGGTAAAAACTTTAATTATACTGCAGCACAAGAAGGATTCAGTACTGATAGTAGACTCAAAGCCGGTATAATTCACTATGCCGGAAACCAGCGAATTAAAAACCAGAAAATGGAATCCGACTTTAACAAACTGTATTCATGAGAAGAGATAAACCAGACAGAAGAGTAACATTGATGACTATCTTCAAAGAGTACTTTAAAGGGAAAATAAAAAGCATAGAGATCGGCTGTGCCGCAGGAGACTTTTCAAACCAAATAGTTATAAACCTTCCTATAGAACAGCATTACATGGTTGACCCTTGGTTAACAGAAGAAGATAGTACTAGATCACAATGGTTCAGTAATTCAAATCCAGTAGAGGAAAGCTATCAGTTTGTTGTAAATCGCTTTAAAGATAAACCTGTAACTATTATTAGGGAATCTTCCTCCGAATTTTTAGAAAAAGCTGCTGACCAAGAATTAGAGTTTAATTTTATATATGTCGACGGTGACCATCATAAAGTACCGGTATATAACGATTTAATCCAAAGCTATAAAATATTAAAAACAGGCGGTATACTAGCAGGTGATGACTATAACTGGGTTAGTAAACAAACAAAATTAAAAGAAGTGAAACTAGGAGTAGACCTATTTGAACAAGAGACAGGTTTAAAGTTTAATATTGTCAAAGGAGATAAAGGAGGACTTGATCAATACTACCTAATTAAATAGAATATGTTAATAGAAAAATTAGAAGAACTCTTTATATCTAATACCCCATTCGCTTTTTCAAGATTTAACGACGGTGAAATAGGAGGATTAGTACAGCCCAATTTTATTGCTTCAAGAGGCGCTCAAATAATAGATACTAATACAGGAAAGCTTTTACTAGATGCACTAACATACAGACAAGATAACTACTGGGTAGGTATACCATGTGAGGTATGTTACCCTACATATTACTCTTATGCAAATGAGTTGGTTGGTGATTATAAATTTAAAACCCTAGCAGTAGATTTAATTAATAGAAATTATATAGCTACTAAATCTATATTTAAAAGATACTTAAAGGATAAAAATGTACACTGGGTAGGAGGTGAAGATCAAAATTTAAGTGAAGTTCAAAAAGAATATAACTTTAAATTAATCTCACAGCATAACCTACCTACTACAAATAGTATGGAAGCTTACGATGTAGTTAAAAATCTACATAAAGAACATTTACCCGGTTCTGTTATAATAACAAGCTTAGGTCCTTTAGAGAGGATACTTACAAAAGAATGGTTTCAAAATAATCCTAAGAGTACGTATCTGGGATTAGGAAGCTTTTTTGATCCTCTTACTCGAAATGTTGAACACGGGTACCATAAAGGTACTACTAATTCCTGTACACAATGCAACTAATCACAACCATACTTAATGTCTATAAGAGACCTCAGCATTTAAATCAACAGTATACATGTATCAAAAACCAATCTATAAACTCAGATATATGGATAGATTATACAGTACCGACGAATACATCAATGTACGATTTAACTCATGTAGCACCAGAAGCTAAAATTACAACACGTACTAATCAAAATTTATACCACTTTGGTAGGTTCTTTTATGGACTTAATGTTAATACAGAGTATGTTTTCTTATGTGATGATGATATACTCCCCGGTAGCAACTACTTACAGCACTGTATAGACACTATACAAGAAGTTGGAGATTGTGTACTTACAGGGTATGGGTTAAAGTTCGATAGAAATAACCCTGGTTATAATGCAGTTGAAAAATACGGCTGGCATACCTTACAGTCTACCGGTATGAACACTCCAATGGAAGTAGATATGGGAGGACATAGTTGGTTCTTAAGAAGAGAACATTTAAACCTTATTACAAGAGAAACTCCTATAAACTTTAAAAACGGAGAAGATTTACATTTTAGTTACATGTTAAACCAGTATGGAAATATTCCTATTGTGGTACCCTCTCATAAATTAAATGAACCACAAAATTGGAGCTGTGATCCCAAACATGGTTTGAGTGTAGGTCAAGACGAAAACGCTACTTGGAGAAAAACAGACCACATGTCTATCAGAGATACTGCTGTTAAAACATATTTAAATAAAGGCTGGAAATTAAAAAGAGATAATTAAATATGAAGATATTAGTAACAGGAGGTGCCGGCTTTATAGGTACTAATTTAGTTAACAGACTTTTAAAAGAAGGACATGAAGTTACTTCATTAGATAACTATGATAGCGGATTAAAAGAAAACGAAATACCAGGATGTATATATAAAGAAGGTGAATTAGAAATACTTACCCATTTTAATGGTAATAGTTTCGATACAGTATACCACCTTGCAGCTCTATCTAGAATTCAACCCTCATTTGATAACCCGTTAGAAACTTTTAGAATAAACACAGAAGGAAGTCTAATAGTAGCAGAATGGGCTAGGAAATATAACGTTAAAGTTATTTATGCAGGTTCATCTTCAAGATGGCATGACCCTATGCAATCACCTTATGCATGTTTTAAACATATGGGAGAAGAAGTATTTAAACTTTATAGAAAAGCTTACAGCTTAAATGTAGAAATAGCTCGATTCTATAATGTTTATGGACCAAAAGAGATTGTAGACGGCGATTGGGCAGCAGTAATTGGAATATGGAGACGTCAAGTTAGAGATGGAGAATCTATTAGTATAGTAGGAGATGGAGAACAAAGAAGAGATTTCACACACGTACATGATATAGTAGATGCTTTATATAAAATTGGTATAGGAAATGAATCTCATGAAGATGCTTGGGAACTTGGTACCGGAGTAAACTATCCTATTAATGAAGTCTTTGAGATGTTTAAAACCAGGTACAATGTTGAAGCAGTATACCTTAAAGACCAACCTGGAAACTATAGAGTAACTAGAAGAGAAAATGATGATAGTTTAGAGAGATTAGGTTGGAAACCTGAAGATCAATTACTATCTTATATAAAAAGTCTATGAAACTAGTAGTCTATACAGCTTTATTTGCAGATGAATCTATACCTTTAGAAGAGGTAGGAAGCTTTTTTCCTTTTGTTCATGATAAAGGAGACGTAGAGTATGTAGCGTTCACAAATAGAAAAGACCTAACATCAGATTTCTGGGATGTAAACATTTTGGGAAAACACAAAGATAAGTCCTTTAGAATGATGTCCAGATTTCTAAAATGGAACCCTACAGAAATCTTTCTACCAGAACATACTCATTCACTTTGGATGGACTCACAATGTTACTTTACAGCCGAACCAAAAGCAATAGTAAAGCACTACCTGGGGGATAAATACCATACAGCTATACATCATCATACAGATCTACAGAGTGTGTATGTAGAAGGAATGGTTACATCATATTTATATAACAACGATAAGCCTTTTATAGTTAATAGACAGCTTGAAAGGTATTATGAAAACGGAATGCCATATAACTACGATCACTACGAAACAGGAATACTACTCAGAAAAAATAATAAAGAAGCTAATGAATTAAGCACCAATGTATATACAGAGCTCTCTAACGGAAGTATAAGAGATCAGATATGTACACCGTATATTGTAAAGACTAGGAGAGACCAAGGGGATGAAGGTATATTAACAATAAAAGAATCCTTTACTGGACATAAAGGAAATTTACCTCTACCCAAATCAACCCTATTTTTCACAGTACCAAAACCATCAGAAAAATTAAAAGAAGATTTAACAAAACGGTAAATTATGAAAAAATACATTGTGGAGTTTACACTCTTAAACGGAAAAAAAGAAGAAATTGAGTTTTTAACTGACAAAATTGACTGGTGTATTGAACAGTTTAGTAGGAATAAAGAGGTAGTAGAGTATGAAATTATTAACGAAAGAACATTAAAGAGTAAAAAAATGTTGTTTGGTTAACTATTTATTTGTATACCCGAAATACTTTTCTTATATTTAAGATATGAAACAATTAGAAAAACTAGTAAAAGAAGTTTTAACAGAAGCCGCTAAGATTAAATTCTCAGGACATGAGTTTATGTTAAAAGTAGATACGAATGAAGACCCTCAGAAGAAAGGAGTTAAAGTTCAATTCATCCCAACACAGTTTGGACAGATCTCCACTACCCAACAAAACGATATTGCAATCGAATTAGAAACTAGACTTGAAAAAGGATTAGGAGAATTTGATATGAGGGTAGAAAGAGATAGAAACTTAAAAGATAAAACTATTATAGGTTTCTTTATATACATTGAATATTTCGATAGAATTATTAGAAAAGCTTTAGCAGGAGAGAATCCTGACCAAAACGAAGTACCATCCGAAGAAGAAATGTAACGTACAATCTTTTAGCTTATGAACGCATATTCATATTTTAGTAAAGTAGACCCTACAAAAGAAACTATTATGACCTGGGCATCAAGCTCGCACGATGAAGCAGTAGAAACCTTTGCTAAGTTTAAAGATCTTCCGGTACATGAGTTTACTAAAATATTTGAAGTAGTTGAACAGACATGGTAGACCCTAGAAAGAAAATCCGACAAGTATTACATTCCGTATATCCGTTAAGGTATAGGATTAAACAAAAAGAACCAAACCAAGATTATATGAACAAAAAGCTATTCATAGAGGTTCTTAACCAAATGCGTCAAATAGAAGAGCGAAGAGACTTCATGGAAGAAGAGATTGGAATGGATATGACTCAATATGAAGAACAATTCTTTGCAGTTATAGAAAATCTAATGAAGATGCATTTTACAAAAGAGCAACTTGCTCTTATACAGATGTACCTCTACCAGTTGATACCGGACAAGGAATGGGACGGAACAATAACTATTGATGTAGGTAAAAAAGAAGAGATAGTCAAATTTAAGAAACCAGAAGATGTCTGGAATGTTATTTCAAAATTTATTAAATAGTAAACATACCCATGGAATGGGAGTTATAGAAGACAAAATGATAACAGTATCAGAAAATGCAAAACAACATGTTTTAAGTTTAATAGCAAGCGAAAACAGCCCCGAAGGAACTTTTATTAGGGTAGGTGTTGAAGGTGGTGGTTGTTCAGGTCTTACCTACAAACTCGTATTTGATAATGTTATTACAGAAACCGACAAGATCTTTGAAGACAAAGGAATAAAGATTGCCGTTGACAAAAAAAGCTTTTTGTATTTAATAGGCACAGAGCTGGATTATGTGGGAGGATTAAACGGAAAAGGGTTTGTATTTGTTAATCCAAATGCAAGTAGAACTTGTGGTTGTGGAGAATCTTTTGGCGTGTAATAATACGGAACTAAGAGAATGTAACAATTGCGGTAAAAGTTTCTCACTATAAAGCTGATTCCTTGAATAATAGTTCTTATATTTAGTAAAATAAATCAATAAAAGGTTATATGGAGTTAAAAATGATTGAATGCCCCAAATGCGGCAATGATTTTCCAGAATTAAGAAAAATTAAATATAATTACCACGTCTGTGTTAACTGTTCTACTGTAGAACCCGTAGTGGGTATAACTACCTTAGAGGGAACAGGAGACCATACTTACAACGATCTTATTATTATGCCTCAAGCTCAATTTAGAGCAATTGCAATTAAAGCAGCAGAAATAGCAGGACAAAACACCTTCCTAGACGCTCTAGACTTAGACTCTGATGATTTTGAAACTATTCAGGATGTAAAAGAAGCTACAACTAAGGTTTTGGATAAGGATAAAGAAGAGGACGAAGAAGAAGAAGAAAGTGGAACACATATACAAGGTATAGATTACTAAATGTCCAGACCAACCAAAATATTATCAAAGGAAGACGTCTTACGGGCACAAAAAATGACTCGCTCAAATAAAGCAGCGTCAAGATATCTTCATGTCTCTTATCCTCACTTTAAGAAATACGCTTTGCTGTATAAAGATGAATCAGGTCAATCATTACTTGAGGTTCATAAGAATCAAGCCGGAAAAGGAATTCCTAAACACTTAACCAACAGCGGAAAGGAACCCCCTCTTATGGACCTTATAGAAGGTAGAGTACCTATAGATCATTTTAATCCACAGAAGGTTAAGCTACGAATAATACAGGAATGTTTAGTTGAGGAGAAATGTAACCACTGTGGCTTTGCCGAAAGAAGGGTACAGGATACTAAAATACCTATTATACTTAACCATAAAGATGGTAATAAAAGAAACTATCATTTAGATAATCTAGAGTTTCTCTGTTATAATTGTGCATTTTTATACGCTGTATCACCAATCTCGGATAAAGAAGTAGAGAAAATGGAAGATTACGTTGATAAAGATGGAGAACAATTTACCTGGGAGATGGATGAACATATGATAGAGCATCTTAAAGACTTGGGACTATATGAGGAAGAAAAACGTCCCGGGGAAGAGTACATCTCAAGACAGTAACTATTTATATGTATGAAAAAGACGAAAACAGCAAAGCTTTCAACTTTTAAAAAACATAAATCTTTAGAGAGAAAAGTAGCTGACGATCTAGTCAGATTACATGAACGTAATGAAAAACTACGTGACAAAACAATAGATATCTCATTTTTAGACCTATTTTAGTAGGCTGTTTGGATTATAGTTCGTATCTTTGTTAGTATTAATCTTAATATACTATTAAATGAAAAAAACTACAAAAATAGCTATACTCATTTCAGGGGTATCAATTATGTCAGTATTTGCAAACTCATATAATAAATTTTCACTCCCCAAAACAGAAACACTAACCTTCATGGTTAAACCTGTAACCACTAAAATACACAATATATTAATTTCCAACGAATTATCAACTCTTAAAACCCATACTAGGTTCTTACACAAACTTGGCCATTATGAGAGTAGTAATCGATATAAGTCTGTTAACTCATTGGGTTACATGGGTAGATATCAGTTTAGTAAAGCTACCCTTAACTCTCTTAATATAGAAGTGTCTGAAATACAATTTTTAAATAATCCTCATTTACAAGAGGAAGCTATGTATAGATTGTTAAACGAAAATTATAAAACATTAAAGAAATATATTAAAAAATATAATGGTAAAATAGTACACGGTGTTTATGTTACTAAATCAGGTATACTAGCGGCTGCGCATTTAGGTGGGGCAGGTAACGTTAGTAGATGGTTTAGAAAAGGTGAAGACTTTGCTGATGCTAATGGAACTAAAATAACTAAGTATATGAAAATATTTACTAATTATGAGTTAGATATATGAAAGTAGGTAGTTTTGTATCATGTATAGACGGTAAATTCACAGCTGAACAATTAGCTAAATTAAAAAACATAGTTAAATAATATGAGATCAATATTTTCAAAATACCCACCCACTCCAAAAGAGATACAATTAAAATTTATTATAAGCAACCTACTACAGCACCCTAAAACTAAGTTGCTGATGGACCCTTTAAGGGAGCATTATTATATTGACAATAAAGAATTAAGCTATTTCGTACTTATAACGGATAGTACAATAAAAATTACAAACCATAAATTTTATTATACAAACGATATTAGTGGCAGATTCTCCACCAGTATACAAAATATAATGAAAAGCGCTATAAGTGAGGATAGGCAAAGAATAGAGGATGAAATGTTTAAAAATGAAGCTGAATTACTTTTAGAAATAAGTAAAAAAGTTTCTCCAAAAGGTATGCCCCTTGCTTAATAGTTCGTATCTTTATGTAAGATAAAAAATAAAGGTTATGGCAGAAAAAAGAGGTGAAACTGAAAAGCTATACTATGATTTTAATTTAGCAGGTAGTTTAGAAATAAACCACCCAGTAGTTGGCTGGCATAGAGTAACCGGAAGAGACTTTAGATCCTTTGACGGTGAAAGAAGAATTACTGAACCAGAATATACTAGACTTAGTACAGTAGAAGTTCCTATGGTAACACGTGAATATCTGGGACCAGTCTTTATGTGGGGGACTAATAAGCAGGTACCTAGCAAGTATACCAATAAAATTATTGATAGTTCAATCCAGATTAAATTAAATAATATTTCAGGAAGCAAAAAATAATGACAAGATTACATTTCGAAAATACAGCTGAGTTTGAAACTCTATTTAGTAATAAAAAAAAGAATGTTACTGATGCAATTGTGAGTGGGATAGAAAAAGCTATGCAGAGTAATAGAAGATCTGCTTTGCTTTTTGAGGTTAGTTTTGAAAACGCTGATAAAATGTTTGAGATATCTCTTCCTATATCCCAATGGCAACAAGCTTTAAATTCAGCACTGGAACACTACCATCAATTAGAGCTATCAGATGAAGCAATAGATACCTGGAAGTTACTAGAAGCAGTAAAGGTATGGTAGAGTTCCTATCTTTAATTTAACAGTACATAGTAAAGCATCGGATTACAGCTTAGCAGAAGATAAAGAACACTTAGGACTAGAGTACCAGGAGTTAGTAGTAAATAAATTTGTAAAGAGAGTAAAATAATTTACTTTATAGTTGTTACTTACCTTTATATTTCTTATATTAAGGTATATTAATTAATTAAAATAAAAGTTATATGTCACAAGATGTTATTTCAAAATTCGGAAAAGGTTTAGATTCTTATTTGACAAAAGAACAAATTAGAGAACAGTCGCCATTAGTATTCGCCACCGCTCCAACTAACCCCGATGTTAGCGGTAAGTATTTATTTGTAAATACAGAAACAATCATAGATGATTTAGCAAAGCTAAACTGGTTTCCAGTTACAGCAGCTCAACGTAAAGGTAGAGGGGATAGTACTATCTTTTCAAAACACATGGTTTCCTTTCAGAACCCAGACATCAAAATTACTTCAAGTGATGGGGATGATGCTTTTCCAAGAATTATATTAACAAACAGTCACGATGGAATGCAGGCATTTAAGTTCTCTGTGGGTATATTTAGATTGGTGTGTAGCAATGGGTTAGTCATTGCCGATGAGAAGTTCTCTGATTTCAAGATAAAGCATAAAGGTTATTCTTTTGAGGAGCTTAGAAACGTTGTAAGACAGGCGGTAGAAGATCTACCAAGCAGAGTAGAGGTAATGAATGATATGAGAGATAGAATACTAACTCCGGAAGAAAAAAATAAATTAGCCTTGGATGCTTTATTAATTAGAGCAGGAGTTAAAACTCTAGAATACGATCAGGAGACTATTAATGATATCTTAGAGCCAAAAAGATCGGAAGACAAAGGAGAAGACCTCTGGACAGTATTCAATGTTATACAGGAGAAGATTATTAACGGAGACTTTCACGCAGCTTTAAAAGGAGCCAGAGTAAGAAAGGTTCGTAAGATTAAATCCTTTGAAAAGGATATACAGGTTAATAAAGACTTATTTAAACTAGCAACTTCTTTAATATAATGTAATGGTGGGATTAATAAATAAAAGTTATGAAAGAATATAAAGTAGAAGTTACAGAAAATAGTACAAAATGGTTTAACTTAGAAGGTAAACTTCATAGAGAAGATGGACCCGCTGTAGAGTATGCAAACGGAGATAAATCTTACTATATTAATGATAAATTTCATAGAGAGGATGGACCTGCTGTAGAGTGGGCAAATGGAGATAAAGCTTATTACATTAATGGTAAATATTTAACCGAAAAAGACTTTAATAACAGAAACAAATCTTGTGAAAATAAGATTGTAGAAATTGAAGGTATTAAATATAAACTATCTAAAGTATAGAGTTATGAAAGAATATAAAGTAGAAGTTTCAGAGTATAGTACAAAATGGCTTAACTTAGATGGTAAACTTCATAGAGAGGATGGGCCTGCTGTAGAGTGTTCAAACGGAGATAAATATTACTACATTAATGATAAACTTCATAGAGAAGATGGACCTGCTAAGGAGTATGCAAACGGAGATAAATCTTTCTACATTAATGGAAAGCATCACAGAGAGGATGGTCCTGCTATTGAGTGGAGAAACGGATATAAATGTTACTACATAAACGGGAAGTGTCTAACTAAAAAAGAATTTGACAATAGAACTAAATCTT
>Ga0208903_1000335_pt1 | contig 40868 bp, 82 predicted proteins | sample AntAceMetag02UKJ_FD_184769 | JGI IMG/M metagenome (GOLD analysis project Ga0208903, IMG submission 184769) | Saline lake microbial communities from Ace Lake, Antarctica - Antarctic Ace Lake Metagenome 02UKJ (SPAdes) (version 2) | ecosystem: Environmental > Aquatic > Non-marine Saline and...
TTGGTTCAGGTAGATTTTGACAGGGGCATCTTTAGAGACAGAGAGTTTGACGATAATATGTAAAACCTTAAACATAATTAATAATGTATAATTTAATCTATGAGTTTCCTTCACAAAAGAATAAAAGTGTTTAGTCTAGATGGTAAGATATCAGACGATTCATGCATTGCCAGAATGAGGGAGCAGTACATCCTACTACTTTCCGACTCCATGAGGAGTCAGGGGTACGTTATGAGAATAGATATAGATCCAGACTGGTCAATATCATATACAGGCTCAGACTATGACTTTATGCTAAGCGTTTATGGCGCATTTTTAGGAAAGAAGAATTCACTATGTATCGAAGCACTAGACAAAAACAGGCCAATATATATACCGAAGAGCAAATTAGATCGGTTATCTCAAAATCAGGAATCGAAATAGCATCTGAGGTAGAATCAGATTTCTTAATTTTTTGCCCATTTCATAATAATCACAGAACCCCAGCGGGAGAAGTGTCTAAAACTTCAGGAACATTTTTTTGTTTTTCTTGTCATGAATCAAGATCTTTTATAGAACTTCTAATGTTCTACACAAAGAAAAGTTTTTTTGAGGTTACTCGTCTAATTAATAGTTATGAAAAAAATATTGACATAGTGGATGACGTTTCTTCTTTTTTAGAAGAAAAGCAAGAGTTCCATCCGTTTGATAGGCTTCTTATAAAAAAACTAAACAATCAAGCACTAGACTCCCCTAGGGCGATAAGATACTTTGAGGGAAGGCGCATCAGTAAAGAGTCTGTTTCATCGTTAAGTCTGGGGTACAGTGAAAAGCAAGACATGGTAACCGTTCCCATCTCAACTCCAGACGGAAGTGATTTTGTTGGTTTTGTTGGAAGGTCAATTGAGGGAAAGAGTTTTAGGAATACGCCAGGGCTACCAAAATCAAAAGTGCTCTTTAATTTACATCGGAACAAATATAAGGATCATGTTTATGTTGTTGAGTCGTCCTTTGATGCGATAAGATTACATCAATGCGGAGTTTCTGCTGTTTCCACTTTGGGTTCAAGTGTATCAAAAAAACAAATAGATTTATTGAAAAAATACTTTAACTATGTCATTCTTATTCCAGACAACGATGATGCTGGAAAAGATATGTCAAAAAAAATTACAGAAGTTTTAGGCAAACAGTCCATTTCTATTGGATTGCCTAATAGGTTCAAGGATATTGGAGACCTTGCTGACTCAGATATCGTTGAACTAACCAAGAGGGTCAATGACCCATTACTAGCGATATACTAAAGGAGATATAAGTGTCTATTTTAAAAGGATTAAAGGAAATGGAAAAGGCTTTGGTTCGACCCGCTGCTTCGTCTGAGGGTGGGCTTAAGGTTAGATGGCTAAAGTTGGATGATCAGCAAAGTGCAAAGGTTCGTTTTATTAACGAACTTGACGAAGATTCTCCACACTATGACCCAGAAAGAGATCTGGCCATTGTTGCTTCTGAGCACTCAAACCCCAAGGATTACAAGAGAAAGGCTGTCTGTACCGTAGATAGCGAAGGACGTTGCTTTGGGTGTGAGATGGCGAGAAAGGAGCCTAAGAGCGGGTGGAGAGCACGATTCCGGTTTTACATCAACCTTCTGGTAGATGACGGCCTTGAAGATCCATACGTTGCTGTTTGGTCTCAGGGTGTTGGGAAGCAGTCCGCGTTCAACACTTTGCGGGAGTATGCCGTAGATACTGGCTCTATTGGAAATAGAACTTGGAGAATGAAGCGTCAGGGCACAGCCACAGACACCACCTACATCCTTCTCCCAGGTGACCCCGATACAGAGAAGTACGATTGGTCTGGCGTAGAGCCTTTTAATCTCGAAAAGGTTGTTCGAGAAGTTCCATACGCTGAGCAAGAGGCATTTTATCTAGGGTTTGATGCCCCAGCACAAAGCAATAATACAAACATTGACTGGTAGAGGTGTGGCCCCAGGAAACTGGGGCACATCTAAAGGGATTGGACTATAGTGGAAAATCACAATTATCAAGCGTTGCACCTGCATACTGACATGGGGTCACTTATGGATGGGGTAGCCACGCCAGAAGAGTACGCCGACCGCGCATCAGAAATTAAGATGTCTGCTATAGCATGTACTGATCATGGAAGCCTTTCTGCTCACAGAAGGTTTTATCGAGCAGCAAACAGCAGGGGAATAAAGCCTATTCTAGGGGTAGAAGCATACATTACTGGAGATAGGTTTGATAAAAGAGATAAGTCTGAAAGAACAACTCCCCTAGACCTTGTTTACAACCACATAGTTATATTGGCAAAAAATGATCAAGGGCTTGAGAACCTTAATCGTCTCAATGAAATAGCCTGGAATGAAGGTTTTTATAGAAAGCCAAGAATTGATTTTGAAGTCTTAGAGAAGTACCGTGAGGGGCTTATCGTTTCCTCTGCCTGCATGTCTGGGCTGCTTAATAAGGCGATTGAGGTTGATGACTACGCCGCAGCAAAGGCACACCTTAATTGGTTTGGAGAAAGGTTTGGGGATGACTTTTATGTAGAGATAATGCCACACAATGTTAAGGGCATGAACAAGTCATTGATAGAGTTGGCAGATGCCAACGGTCACAAGATCATTGTCACTCCAGATTGTCACCATGCGACGGTAGATCAAAAAGTTATCCAAGAGATCATGTTAATCAACAACACTCATGCAAAGGTTCAGAAGGATACCTCTTACGAAAAGTCTAGGAAAATTGAAGACCCCATGAAAAGACTTGACTATCTTTATGGGGAAGGGCGAATGATGTCATTTAATAAGTTTGACATTCACCTCCTTTCAGGTCAGGAAATGCACAAGGCAATGGGAGAAGACTCTCGAACAGATATGTTTGAAAACACTAATGAGATTGCCAATAAGGTAGAAGAGTATACGATGCATCGCAACCTTAACCTGTTGCCTGTGGAGCATAAGAATCCAGATGATCAGATCAGAAAGAACTGCTTTTCTTGGCTGAAGGACAAGGGGCTTGAGGAAAATGAAGAGTATGTAGGCAGACTTGAAGAAGAACTTGACGCTATTAAACAGAAAAGGTTTGCGTCATACTTTATTGTTGTTCAGAACATGATTAACTGGGCAAAGAAAAATGACATCATGGTTGGCCCAGGGAGAGGTAGTTCTGCTGGATCTTTGGTTTGCTATGCTTTAGGCATCACCGACATTGACCCCATTAAGCATGGTTTGCTATTTTTTAGATTTATTGATGGTGGTTCTGCTCAATACGATCCAAAGTTTAATGTGATATAATTTAAACATGGGTATAGATACTGATGTTCAAAAACAAATAAAAAGTTTGTACTTAAGTGGAAACTCAGGACATAAAATTTCTCAAATAACTGGTATCTCTAGTGGAACGGTGTACAATTATCTAAAACTATTAGGCATAACTAGGTCCAATAAAATAAACTCCAGAAAATATTCTTTAAATCATGAGTATTTTTCAGAAATAGATTTAGAGCATAAAGCCTACTGGCTAGGATTTATTCAAGCCGACGGATATCTTCTGACTGGCACTCCCGGAATTGGAATTGCACTAGCAGAGGTGGACAGGGGGCATCTAGAGAAATTTAAAAACAGTATTGAGGCCGATTATCCAATAAAAACATATAGGGGGAATGGGTATTCTCAAAACGATTATGTCAGGATAATAGTTAAAAGTGAAAAAATGTGGAACGATTTAAACAATCTGGGAGTTACTCCCCAAAAAACAAAAACAACGCTTCCCATAAAAGTAGATAAAGGACTTGAGCGGCATTATATTCGTGGTTTAATGGATGGGGACGGCTCAATAAAAATAAGTAAAAGTTCAAAGGCTGGGTATCGTGGAGACTTTGTTTCTGCCACTCCAGAAATGGCTACATATATTGCAGACGCCCTTGGAAAGGGTGCAGTAAGATTTGATAAAAACAAAAATGTTTGGTACAGTGAATTTACTCTAACAATAAAGAATTTGGACTATTTATATGACGAAGCAACTGTCTATCTTTCAAGGAAACATGCAAGAGCGGTTCTCGGAAGATCTAGAATTTCAAAAGTTAGTTAAGTTAGTAGAAGAGTCAAAAAAAGATTTTGATATATCTTGGGCAAGTGACGAACTTTACGCTATCGGCAGACTAGGTATGTCTAATTATTTTTTGGAACTTCTTGGGAAAAGAGTAGACAATCCAAATCATTCGACGGTAGCCTATGCAATTGGAGTTACTGGTGACCGACCTACATCCTATCCCGTAGGTCTTGTTGTAGACCGTGGAAGAGACGACGCTGCCGATATTGACTCAGACATAATGGATAGCCGACGCGAGGAGGTAAAGGACTACCTGGAGTCTCAATATAAGCACGTTGCATCCATTGCCACTTTCCTTCAATTTAAGGATAAGGGTGTTGTTCGAGATGTGGCAAGATGCTTTAACATTCCTCTAGCAGATGTTAATCGTGTGCTAAAAACGGTTGATACATGGGAAGAGTTTACTACTTCTAAAAATACATTTTGGTTTAGAGAAAAGTATCCAGAGGTGGAAGTTTATGGAGATCAGTTAAGGGGTAGAGTAAGAGCAACAGGTGTCCACGCAGCAGGTGTTGTCACCTCAAAAATTCCCATTAGCAAGGTTGCCCCCATGGAAACTAGAAGTGTGACTGGTAGCACCAGCAGACTTCCTGTGGTTGCAATAGACATGGACGAAGCAGCAGACATTGGCCTAATTAAGATTGATGCTCTGGGACTAAAGACTCTCACTGTGATTAGCGATACTCTCAAGGTTGTTAAAGATAGACACGGGAAGAAGATAGACCTGCATTCGATAAACATGGAAGATCCAAACGTGTACTCCATGCTTTCCGATGGCCATACAAAGGGTGTGTTTCAGTGTTCTGCTGCCCCATACACAAGCCTATTGATAAAAATGGGGGTACGCAAGTTTGATGAACTTGTAGCGTCCAACGCTCTTGTTCGTCCAGGTGCTATGAACACCATTGGAAAAGAATACATATCCAGAAAGTATGGTAAAAGTAATGTGGTGTATTCAACCCCGATTATGAAAAACTTTACAGAAGAAACCTACGGAACAATTTTGTATCAAGAGCAGGTTATGCTTGCCTGCATAAATGTTGGTGGCATGACTATGGGCGAAGCAAATAAGGTTAGAAAGATTATTGGCAAAAAGAAAGACGCCCAAGAGTTCGATCAATTTAAAGAGTTGTTTATTCGTAATGCTACTGCAAAAATAGGCAAGAAAGATGCTGAAAAAATGTGGCATGATTTTGAGGCACACGCGGGGTACTCTTTCAACAAGAGCCACGCTGTAGCATACTCAACCCTGTCTTACTGGACTGCATGGCTTAAGTATTACTACCCTATTGAATTTGTCTTTTCTCTACTTAAAAATGAAAAGGACAAAGACATGCGTACAGAATATCTTATTGAGGCAAAAAGAATGGGCATACCAATTAAATTGCCACATATTAATGATTCAGGCGCAGACTTTAAGATTGAAGGAAGGGGTATCCGATTTGGGCTTTCTTCAATTAAATTTATATCCGATACCATTGCTAAAAGATACATTGAAAGCAGACCATTTAAGAGTCTAGAAGAGGTCAAGGGGTTCTCGTTTACCAAGGGTAGCGGAGTAAACAGTAGAGCGCTCAATGCCATGAACCTAATTGGCGCTCTAACCTTTCCAGACAATCCCATAGATGAAAAACAAGTTAAAGAAAACATGTACGAGTACCTAAATTTGCCAGAGTTTGTAACTCAGATTCCCCAGCACTACCATGCCCACATATCAACCGTTGAAGACTTTGACGAAAAGTCTGCTTTAATTTTGATGGGCATCGCTAGGGGGATAAAAAGAGGCAAGGGCTGGAGCAGAGTTGACATACTAGACTCTACTGGTGCTGTAGGAGTTTTTGATGATGAAGACACCTCCTTGGAACCAGGAAGGACGCACATCTTCTTAATTGGGTCTAATAGAATCCTAGAAGCAGTTCCTGTAGAAGATGTGGGTAAAAGTGATTCAGCGCTGGTACGGGCACTAAATTATAAGCAAGTACCATTCGGTGAAAAAGAGTATTTGGTTGTCAAAATCGCTCCACGCATAACTAAATCTGGGTCAAGAATGGCTACGCTGATATTAATGACTCACGAGCGAGAATTTATTTCATGCATTGTGTTTCCTAGCAAATTCTCACAAATGTATGTTGGGTTACAGGAAGGATCGGCATATAAGATTGACTATAGCATTAATAAGGACGATGACCTTATTTTCCAAGATATTGTGCAATGACAAACGCTAAAATAATAAAAAACGTTTGTGATATAATTAAAGACATGAGAACTGCAAAAGATATAGTGGTTGGAGATATTGTTGGTACAATATTAATAACTAAAAAACAAATTGAGCCATATTATTCTAAGACTAGCATGATGTTCTATGGCATATGTAAAACATGCAATATTGAAAGAAAGTTATCTTCATCACATGTTGGAGTAATTTTAAGGGGACGAGGTGGTGGCTGCCATTGTAGTAGAAGGAGATCGGGAACAGATACAGAGTATAAGTGGAGATATCAAAGTTATGCTCAGGCCGCAAAAAAAAGAAATCTTGAGTGGGAACTAAGTTACGAGCAGTTTCTTGACGTAACTCAGCAAAATTGTTATTATTGTGGCATACAACCAGAAATGCGTCCATCTCACCACAAGAGATGGGGCTTTAAGTTCCCCATGTCCGGAATAGATAGAGTTGACTCAGCAAAGGGATATGTGGAAGAAAATATAGTGCCATGCTGCTCTCACTGCAATCAAGCAAAATGGGACCACAGCACCGAAGAATTTTTAGACTGGGTAAAAAGAATTTATACTAATCAATTTCAGGAGGTTGTTAATGCTTAATGATTTAGACGATGTTGGTTTTACTATACACAGCAATGCAGTAGCAAAGGGTTTTTATGAATCGCTAGAAAGAATGGAGGAGCAAGACTTTATCCTGTTCAAGTTGAAGCAACTAGCGATGATTCACTCAGAGGTTACAGAAGTTCTAGAAGCACTAAGAAAAAATAAAGGAGCCGATGTAGTTGCTGATGAGATGGCGGATATTTTTATTCGTCTCATGGACCTTTATAGTTTTATGAGATTAAATAATGATGTTGATAAATCAATGGCGCAAGCGGTCAGGGAAAAGATGAACCTTAATTCTGATCGACCAAAGATGCATGGCGTTCTGGCATGAGCGACCTGGAAGAAGTCCTTGCAAATCTAAACCCTAAACTAAGAAAAAAAGTATCCCTGGGTTCTGAAATGGAGAAGACTAGGTTTGCAAAAACACCATCCTTTGGCTTAAATCTAGCGCTCAACGGAGGGTTGCCTTATGGTAGACAGATTCTTGTCTACGGAAATAAGTCAAGCGGAAAGTCTTCCTTCTGTTTACAGATGATTGCCGATGCACAAAAGGAAGGCAAGGTGTGTGCATGGATAGATGCAGAGATGACATTTTCTCCAGAGTGGGCCGAACTTTTGGGGGTAGACATAGAAAAACTTATTGTCTCTACCGCAAGAACAGTCAACGATATGGTAGATGTAGGTACTGACTTGATGAAGGCGGGAGTAGACTTAATTGTTGTAGATTCAATATCTGCACTACTCCCCGCTATTTATTTTGAAAAAGATTCAAATGAGTTAAAGCAACTAGAGAACACTAAGCAGATGGGTGCAGAGGCTAGGGATATGAGCAACGCAGTAAAAATGCTCAACTACGCAAACAACCAAGACGGCGCTACACTGCTAGTTTTTATCAGTCAGGTAAGGAACAACCTTGGATCTATGTATGTTAGTCAGATACCCACTGGAGGTAAGGCAGTTATGTTCTACTCTTCTACCATAATAAAACTCTTTTCTTCTGAGTCTGACAATCAGGCCATCAAGGGAAAGATTTACTCAGGAGACAAGATCATTGAAGAAAAGATTGGGAGAAAGGTTAGATGGGATGTTCAGTTTTCAAAAACATCTCCAGCATTTCAAACAGGAGAATACGACTTTTACTTTAGAGGACAGGATGTCGGAATAGATCAGATTGCAGACCTTGTTGGCACGGCTGAGTTAAGAGGCTTTGTTGAGCGTGCAGGAGCATGGTATACCGTTAATGAAGAAAGGTTTCAGGGTAGAGAAAAACTTATTGCAGGAGTAAGAGAAGACTTAGATCTTCAAGATTTTCTAAAGAATAGAGTTGTCGGTGAATAAGTTTAGCGTTTTCCCTGGGGAATTTAAGTGTCAAAAATGCGATCTAAGTGTAGACAAACTAAGGCTGTGGAAAGATACCTTGGACCTTACATGGTTTTGTGAAAAAAAGCATACTTCAAAAGTTTCTTTGAACATTAAGGGGTATTGAGGATGAGAGATTATGCAAAAGAAGAAAGGCACGAATTAAATAAAATGGGTGCTAAGGCCCACCGTAACAGTGGGCGTGGCAAATACCAGAAGGCAGATGGCAACCTTCCTGACTTTATAGTAGACACAAAGTCTTACGAAAATGGATTTCGTATTACTCCAAGTGTCTGGGCAAAATTATGCACAGACGCCATCAAGACTGATAAAAATAAGTCACCGCTGCTCCACCTCTCCCTAGGCCCAGAAGGACGCAAGGTTCGTCTTGTAGTGATAGAGCAATCTATGTTCGAGGATATAATGGAAAGGGCAATCGATGACAGCGCTTGAAGAAATAAATGATCTATATGAGGTTGCAGAATATATGCAAGACCAAGAATTGACTCAGGCGCTAGAGTTTATTGCTAAGATTATTTTAAAGCCAGACATACCTGTTCAAGTTGCTCAAGTTGAATTGCTGAGACTTCAGGGTATTCAAATGAAACTCAGCCTAAGGGCAACGTATATGGCTAACGTAGATAAATCAGATAGGGCAAAGAAAAACCTTTACTATACGGCAGCAGAATCGCTCAATAATTTTTGTCAGACTCTAAAATATTCTTTACGATAAAAAATCAAGATGATATAATTATACTCTAATTAGATGGGAAAAAAATGGCAACGAACTTTTTAAAACAAATGCTAGACAAGCAGCCCGAGGGTCCGATTGATACAAAGGCCCTTATATCAAAAATTGAAGAAGGATACCTAGTTGACCAGGGCACATCTTTTAAAACAAAGAAGACCTTTAGCCCCTCCTCACTGGTATATGGCAATGGGGCATGTCCAAGATATTGGTTCCTAGCATTCTCTGGGGCAGACTTTACTTCCGACAACAGTCCCTACGCTGTGGCGAACATGAGCAGCGGGACTATGGCTCATGAGAGAATTCAGAAGGCAATAGAAGACTCAGGGATAATGGTGGAAAAGGAAAAGAGAATCGTATCTCAAGATCCTCCAATTTTTGGATTTGCTGATGCTATTGTTCAGTGGGGAGAGGAGCAGCCAGTGGTTGAAATTAAGACCATGAGGGAAGAAGCCTTTTCCTATCGTAAACATGCAAAGCCGCCCAACTATCACTTGATGCAGTTGATTGTCTACATGAAGGTTCTAGGAAAAAAACTTGGCCTACTTCTATATGAAAACAAAAACTCTCATGAACTTCATGCAATTACGGTAGAGTTGACGGAAGAGCAGATGGCATGGGGAGAATATGCTTTTGATTGGATGAGGAAGGTTCGAACCCAGTGGGAGTCTGGGGAAATACCCAAAAAGACATATAGGTCAAACTCAAAGGTATGCAAGGGGTGCCCACTAGCAAACACATGTTTGTCAGCAGACAAGGGCACGATAAAGATAGATCCATTGGAGTACCTTGAATGAAGTTCTGTGACTGGTGTTCATCAGAATTCCAGCCCAACGTTAGTTATCAGATTTACTGCTCCCCAGAGTGCAGAAAGTTTGCAACAAAAGAAAAGGTCAACGCAAGATACAGGGCCAAGAAAAGATTAAGTCAAGGCAAAAAACAAAAGCGCTGCTCTGGAGGATGCGGAACAATTATAAGCATTTATAGCCAATCTAAGTTTTGCAATTCATGCGTAGTGAGCAGTAAGCAAGTTGTGAACGCACTCAAAGAACTCAGGGGGATAATAGATTATGAAAAATTTGACAAGTAGACCTGATAGTTTGTGCTCTATTGATGCCAGCACTAACAGCCTTGCTTTTGCATATTTTGAAAATAATCAATTAATTAAATATGGAAAAATAAAATATTTTGGTAATGACATATATGAAAAAATCATAGACGTTTCGCATAAAACAAAAAGTTTTTTTGATAATTTTAATTATTTAGACCATGTAGTAATAGAGCAGGTTGTATATTTAAACTCACCCAAGACTGCGGCAAACCTTGCAATGAGCCACGGGGCTATCTGCTCTTCCCTGGGTGCTTCTGGGGCTAAAAAAATAAAAAGCGTAAGCCCTATGCAATGGCAGAACGCCATTGGCAACAAAAGACTAACCGCAGAAGAAAAACAAAAAATTCGCTCATCTGTTCTTGGGAAAAGTGAGTCTTGGTACAAGTCACAAGAAAGATTATATAGAAAACAAAAAACAATTAAATTTGTTAATGAGAAATACAACTTAAAAATTAATGATGATGACGTAGCCGATGCCATTGCGATAGGCGTTTTTAGTCTAGAAAATTGGAATAAAATATTTTCACAGTAAGGAGAGTTATATGCCCAGAGGCGGGTCTTTGCACCACTCAGAAGCATTTTTAAGAAAAAGAATACACCTTGATAAAAAAACCCCAGAAGAGGTTGCAAAAGAATGCAACGTTAGTATACAATTAATATACCGTCAAATGAAAAAGTTTGGTATAAAATGAAAAGGTATCTGGTCATTGGTCTTGAATCAACTTGTACCAGAATTGTTGCTCGTCTAATGGCCTTAAATCTTGGACTAATAAATATCATAGATGATTGGGATGGAGAAGATGTAATAAAGTCCGATAAATATTCTGTAACACATAGGAGTATTCCTCATGGATCACGACTAGAAAAAAGAATATTCCCATCATTGAAAGATACACTAGACTTTGATGTTGTTATTGTTACTTCAAGAGATATAAATTGTTCTTTGCAATCTAAGACAAGAGCACATCAGCCATATACGGACATAGCAATACAAGAAAATGATATTGCAATTAAAAACCTAAAAGAAATATTGACCAATAAAAATGCAATTGTTTTTTCATATGAGTCTGCAAATCTTTTTCAAGATGCATATATCAATCAATTTTTAAAAAGTATTGACATTGAGACTCCAATTGCGATAGAATTTGAAAACATAAATGAAAAATACTTTACAGGAAAAAAAGATGAATGATCAAGTAAACCATCCAATTCATTACACTTCTCATCCCAGCGGGATAGAAACTATTCAAATAACAGAGCACATGGGATTTTGCTTAGGCAACGCCATCAAGTATATTATGAGATCGGAATTAAAAGGAAAGCAAATAGAGGATCTTAAAAAGGCAGTCTGGTATCTTAATAGAGAGATTGAAAGATTGGAGAAACAAAATGGGACGTAGGGAAAAGCACAAGAGTGTGAATCCTAACGAACATCTTTTCGTTACTTCTGATAACTATCAAATTCCAGATTCAAACAGGGTGATTGAAGGCGGAGAAGTAATTAAAATTAGTGGTGAGCATGGGACTAAGTTTAAGTTTAAGGCCCATGTGACTAAAATTGATTCTGGGATAGAGTGGATCGACTGCTATGAGTTAGAGCGGGGTGTGCCATCAAAGCATAGATCCTTTAATCCAGATAGAATAAGAGCAATGCCAAAAAATAAGAATAGGATATAATTGACTAATTATGGGACAAGTTGTAGAGCATTTAGAAGAAGTCAACGCGGTAGCCTCTTACTATATAAAGGGGCTTAATGAATCAGAGATATCCAAGGAACTGGATATACCTAGGGCAAGAGTCTCCTCCCTTCTAAGGGAGTGGAAGACGATGGCCTCCAACTCTGAAGCGGTAAGGTCTAGGGCAAGAGAAGCCCTCTCCGCTGCCGACACCCACTACTCTGGGTTAGTGAAGCAGGCATATGAAGTGATTGATGAAGCGAATCAAAATGGTGCCCTTTCTGTAAAAAATCAAGCAATTAAACTCATCCTTGACATTGAGTCAAAAAGAATAGAAATGCTTCAAAAGGCGGGGCTTCTGGAAAACAAAGAACTTTCTGATCAACTTATAGAAACAGAAAAGAAGCAAGCCCTGTTGATGAAAATTCTCACAGAGGTATCCTCTACATGCAAGGCATGTAAGCCACAGGTTCTTAAAAGACTTTCAGAGGCATCGGGCGATGATGGAGAGGCTATTGTGATATATGAGTCTTGATTTTAAAGATTTTCTTTCTGCCTTAGATGATGATCCATTTGAAGAGATTCCTGTAGACCTAGACACCTTCCTTCATGATCCCCAGTATTTAGATCAGCCCCCATTATCTCAAATACAAAGAGACCTTGTTGAGGTGATGAGCCAGATATTTAGAGAAGAAGATTTAATGAGGTTTATGGGGGAAAAGGAGGGACGAAGACACTATAAGAAATACACTAAGTCTGAGGTAATCATGCAGTTGGGCAAGGGGTCGGGCAAGGATCACACTTCCACCATAGGTTGCGCTTACCTGGTTTATAAACTCATGTGCCTTAAAGATCCTGCTAGATACTTCGGAAAACCACCTGGAGACTCTATTGATATTATCAATATTGCCATCAATGCCCAGCAAGCAAAAACAGTTTTCTTTAAAAACTTTAAGACAAAGATACAAAGAAGCCCTTGGTTTGCAGGGAAGTATGATGCCAAGGCAGACTATGTAGAGTTTGATAAAACGATAACTGTTTATTCTGGCCACTCAGAAAGAGAAAGTCACGAGGGCTTGAACCTAATACTAGCCATCCTTGATGAGATCTCTGGTTTTGCTCAAGGCTCCAACAGTGGAAATGAAAATGCTAAAACAGGTGACGGTATATATAAGGCGTTCAGGGCATCTGTAGACTCTAGGTTTCCAGATTACGGAAAGGTCGTGTTACTTTCATTTCCCAGATTTCCAGGGGATTTTATTTCTAAAAGATATGATGAGGTGGTGTCAGAAAAAGAGGTAGAGGTAAAAAAGCATACCTTTATTATTAACCCAGACCTACCTGACAACATTGAGGAGAATAAGTTTGACATAGAGTGGGAAGAGGAACACATCTTGTCGTATAAATTCCCTGGTGTTTATGCAATTAAAAGACCAACATGGGAGGTTAACCCCACAAGAAGTGTAAACGACTTCAAGGTTTCTTTTATTACTGATTATGCAAATGCAATGCAGAGATTTGCTTGCGTCCCCTCATATGTTTCCGATGCGTTCTTTAAACAAAAGGATAAATTAGAAAGGTCTATGAGCAAAAGAAATCCGATAGACTCATTTAAAAGAATAGAGCCTTCCTTTCAACCAGAGGAGGGGGTTCGATACTTCCTTCATGCTGACCTTGCTCAAAAGCATGATAAGTGTGCTATTGCCATTGCTCATGTTGATAAATGGGTAAGCGTTCAAACATTTAACGACTACACCCAGATACATCCTTTTGTAATAGTGGATGCCGTTGTTTGGTGGGAACCTAAAAAGGAAGGTCCAGTAGACCTTTCAGAGGTGAAGAGGTGGATAATTGATTTTAGAAGAGAGGGGTATCAGATTGGACTCGTAACCTTTGATAGATGGCAGTCGTTTGATATTCAACAGGAGTTAAAGTCAGTTGGAATAAAAGCAGAAACTCTTTCTGTTGCTAAAAAGCATTATGAAGATTTGGCAATGTTAGTTTATGAAAATAGGGTGGTCATGCCACATATTGATATTCTTCTAAGTGAGATGAGTGAACTTCGTATCATATCTGATAAGAAAGTTGACCATCCAAGAAAAGGCAGTAAGGACTTATCTGATGCTGTAACAGGTGCGGTGTACAATGCTATTGCTCATACCCCCCGTAATTTAAATCAAGAAATAGAGGTTCACGATTGGCAGTCTTTGACAAGTAAGCAGAATAAAGAAAAAACTCTAAACGATACCTATCAGCCCCCGCCAATGAGCAGCGAAGTTGAAGACTATCTAGATTCGTTTAACACACTGTAAAGGAGAACAACAATGATTTTCGTTACTATATTTTTATTTATTTCACTATTGGTTTTTGTTTTGAACTTTATTTATAACCTTATCGCCCTAAGTCAGAGGACTTATAATGGCAGCAAGGTTATTGCCCTATCGTTATTTTTCTCATTAATTTTAATATCGTTTAACATTATTTCGATAGTGATTGTCTTTACTACATGAATTATTTTAATCGTCACATGATATACTAAAAAATATGAAAGATATGCTGGATAAGCCATCATGGAAGATGAGAAGGAGAGCGGTATTTTTTACATTGCTCTTCTCCTCTGCCCTTATAGGATATGTTGCCTATAGGTGGGAATCCACATCGCTGGCTGAAAATTTAGTCATAGGGGCATTTGGACTTATGGGTGCCACGATAGCAACATATATAGGTGGGTCTGCCTATGAAGATGTGAGAACCTACAAGACTGATTCTGAGTTTAACACTTACTCAGGTTCTTACGAATATAAAAACACAGAACACTATTACTCAGAGGAGGGTATGAATTAATGATTTTTACTAAGAAGTTTTGGATTGAAGCATCAGAAAGAGCAGTCAAAACATTTGCACAATTTGTCCTAGCGTTGCAATCGGGTGAGGCATTGAATATTCTTGCTGTTGACTGGGGCCAAACGCTGGGCGTTGCCCTAGGCGGCGTTCTATTCTCTTACGCTACATCAATTGTTTCAGCGGGAATTAATAAAAAAGGAACTCCCAGTCTAGTAGATGAAGAGGGCTAACGCTATGTCTAAAGAAGAAGAACTAGGTCTAGAAGACCTTGCAGACATTGAAGTTTCTGAGCCACCCAAGGGATGGCTTCCCTTAGAAAGCCAGGAAGATTTCGGCCCTAGAGATGAGGACGATGATGCAGATGGCTAACAATAGACCAAGTGCAAGCGAAATCCGTCAATCATTTATTGATCATGGTGTTGATGCAAGATACTGGGAAGACTGGGCATCTTCTGGAAGGTCTTGGGGATGGGAAGGCGGAGGACTTAATGGTGTTGTTCTTCACCACACAGCCACCGCCTCGGCGGTTGACGGAAATGGTGCCCCAACCTTATACTGGGCAGTAAACGCATATGCCCCAATGAAAGTTGCTAATCAACTAGTAGGCAAAGACCCAGGAACCAACTGGATTCTTTCTGGCAATGGAACCTATCACTCAGGAATGGGAGGACCTTGGTCTGACATGGGCCTTGGGGTAGGAAACGTTCTACATTGGAGGGCCTGGGGTATTGAAATTGATGATCCTGGTAGGTCAAAAACTATCAATAGTTATCAAATAGAGCAGGTCGGCAGAACCGTGGCTGCCCTGTGGGATCTTTGTGGGTGGCCAGAGGATGGCTCTACCATTATTACTCACGGAGATTGGACAGATTCTGGACAGTATCTTAACGAATCAAGTTATGGTCCTCACAGAAACAGGAAGAATGACACCTTGCGTCAATTTTATAGTCAAGAGTTTTGGAGAAAAGAAGCCCAAAAGTATCGCGTTGGTCAGGAGTTGTGGGATGGAACTGTTCCTAGAATACAGGCAGTTAAAAACGCTCAAGAAAAAAACTCTGCCAACAAAGCGACATGGCGGGTGGCATGTCGATTATACGACTTAGGCATAAGAGGGAAACTCCCCGCACCGCAGGGAAGGCAGAAATATCCCAAGAACGCCGTTGCTGATTTCCAAAGATCCCTAGGGTGGGAAAATCCACATGGTGAATTTAGCCCCAACACTCAAAAGAAAATGTTTGGGAAAGTAAAGAAGTAGTAAGGGGTGATGAAAAGATGAATAAAAAAATTAGTGTTGGAAGCATGGTCTCTTGGAATTCAAGTGGCGGTAAGGCAGACGGTAAAGATAAAGGCGCTGGTACTTCGGTGGGGTGGACTAGGGCCAATCAATTGGCCAACAGAGAAAGTCTTTCTTTGGATACCGTTAAAAGAATGTATTCTTACTTCTCTAGACACGAGGTTGACAAGAAAGGTAAGGGATTTTTTTCTGGACCAGACTTCCCATCTAAGGGTAGAGTTATGTGGAACGCTTGGGGTGGGGATAGCGGATTTTCCTGGTCGAAGAGGATAGTAGAAAGAGAAAGTTCCAATAAAGTCTGGCAGGGATCGGCTTTTAATTTTAACAAATCAAACAATTAAGGAGTTTTTGTGTGGTTTCTTTTAGCAACAGTTCCCTGGGTTATCCTTTCTGTTGTGGCCCTTAAACTTCTCCTAAGATCAAACTCGTATCTAGAAGAATACGATGACGAGGGAATAGGTTTGACTGAGGCAGTAGCAGATAGTATAATTACAGTTGCGGTATACGAAGATAAGGCTTACTGGGTTCATGAAAATATTTTTTATGAAGCAGACCTATTGGTTGAGCCTGATTTAGATACAGCACGACCACTAGATACAATGTCGCTATCTACGGCAAAAGTTGTAGAGTTAATGGAGATTCTAGACGAACTAGAAGATCACGAAAGGGATTAGTAATGCATGTTGCTGTTCAAGGAACAACCGACTTTTCTAATTATGATGTGTTTATGAGATCAATGGGTGTAGCCCTTTCTTATTTTGAAGGAAATGAGTTTAATGTATACAGCCTAGGTCCTAAAAAAGTAAATCAGTTTACGGCTGAGTTCTGCAACCTGTCTGAGAATGGACTCAAGGCTAGGGGAATTGGCATTAATTTTTTCAATGTCTCTCCATCATTTTTTGTAGAAAACGTAAGCCTGTTTGATTATTTTATATTTCTTTCTAATCCAGACCATAGGTGGGCGTCTAAGTTAGCGAACTTTGCTGAAAGTAGTGGCGTTCCTATGGATATATTTAGATATTAGGCTGTACTGATGATGTCAAAAAAAGATAAATCGTATCTAAGTTTTGCTAGATATTGTGCAACAAAGTCTAACTCAAGAAAAACTCATGGGGCGGTTATTGTTAAGGGTGGAAGAGTTCTAGGAACTGGATTTAATAAGGATAGAAACGACCCAAGCGTTGTTTCACCAGAGCACATTAAGGAGTACTGCTCCTTCCACGCAGAAGAGGTGGCTATAAAGGAGGCAGGACAAGATAATTTAAGAAATGCTGTAATATATGTGGCAAGAATAAATCGTCAGGGATTAGACAGAGACAGCAAGCCTTGTTCCCGCTGTAATGCTTTGATAAAGCGAGTTGGAATAAAGCGAGTTATCTTTACCGCTGAAATTGGAGAAATAAATGTTAGTTAATGGTTTGTTAGAAATGGAAAAGATAGTAGACTCCAGAGAAGATCTAGATTGGCATGGGTGGGATGTCGTAAGATATTTTAATAACGGGTCGATTATGTCAAAAGACTCTGTTTTCATTAACAATAAATGGCTTAAGAGAAAGATCTATCCAGTAAAGGAAGACGGATGGAACGTTCCTGATTCTTTTGGGGGCAGCCTTGCGTAACTGGAAGGATGAAGCAAAATGCTTGGACATGGACACTAACTTATTTTTTGACAAGTATGAAGAAGACCCACACCTTGCTGGATCAGTAGACAACATATGCAAAAGGTGCCCCGTAAATAAACAATGTTTTGCATGGGGAATATCTAACAAAGAGTGGGGGGTATGGGGAGGGGTCTACCTCAAAGAAGGAAAGATTGATAAGGAGTTCAACGCCCACAAGGAAAAGGGAGACTGGTTTGATATTTGGGAGTCTTTGACGATGGAGACACAGTGAAGTACACCCCAGACGTGTCCGCCGCCATTAAGTCTATCCCCATGCCAGTGGAGATCCCAGTTGATATCGTTGACTACGGAGAGTATCTGGGGATACGATTTTATGAAAGTGACTGGTCGCATCTTTCTGAAAGCGAGAGGTATAAGATGGCTATTTATTTCCAGGCCCTGAAAAAGATGCTAGAAAAAGGTGGGGTTCTGTCAACATTGGACCCAGTGTATGATAAGCCAGGAGTGCAAAGGTTGTCATGACCATTTTTATTTCTATCGCGTCCTATAGAGATCCCCAAATTATAAAAACGATAAGAAGCATTTTGGATAATGCAGATAATCCCGAACAGATACATTTTGGAATTGTCTCTCAGGAGTCTAGGGGCAATCACCCAGACCTCTCTTGGATATCTAATAAGGCCAGGGTGGTTGAGATGCACTACAAGGAGGCTAGGGGAGCGGGGTACGCAAGAAAACTTTGCATGGAGTTGTATGATGGGCAAGACTATTTTCTGCAAATAGATTCTCACATGAGGTTCTCTAAATCTTGGGACTCAAAATTAATTAAAATGTTAAAGAAGGCTCAAGAAATAGATGGTAGCAAGAAGATTATTTTAAGCCAGTTCCCCGCACCATACATGGTGTTGACCGATAATTCCGATCACTATTTAAAAAACGATAAAAGTTTTTGGGATAGGCCGTCTTGGACTACAGTAGAAAGTACTTGGGGTGGATTTTGGTCGGGGGCAAGACAAGAAATTGAAGACCTGTCCCTGCCACATAAAACTCATACGCTGCTGGCAGGATATATTTTTTCCACGGGTAAACTTGTAGAGGAAGTCCCCTATGATGAGAGAATATCTTTTATGGGGGAGGAACTGTGCTTTGCTATTCGTGCATATACGAGGGGGTGGGAACTTTATGCCCCTAATGAAATGGTTTGCTGGCACTTCTACAAAAGAGAAGAAGACCCCAAGATATGGAAAGATAATATAATGTCAAGGTCTTGGAGCGAAATAGAAATGTATTCTCAGAAGGTTCAAAAAAATGTTTTGTTGGGAATTGAGAAAGGGGTCTTTGGTGTAGGTGATGTAAAAAGATATCATGAATATCAAAAGATGATCGGCATAAACTTTGCAAAATTCTATAAGGAAGAGTTGCATGACAGGGTAAACCTTGGTACAGTAAGTAGAGAAATTATTTTTGATGATAATTTTAATTTACTGGAAATAACTAAAAGCGGATACTGTAATAATAATTTACATGTTGATTGTGCAAAAAACGATATATGCATGTGTCATTGTCATGATGAGGTGTTAAGTGAGTCCTAAATTAATATCAAAAATAGAAAGAAAAGGTTTGTTTTTTGAGGCATCCTTTGTCAAAAAAGAATGGTCGGAGGACATGTGCACCCATGAAATAGTGGGGTGCATAAAAAAAAGATTTTTCTTTAAAAGAAAAGCATATCTTTGGACACAAGAAGTAATATTAAAAGATATTATTAATAACAACTATGTGGAGGTAATTACGGATGGATGAAAAAGAAGTTCTTCTTGCAACGCTAAATAGTACTGTTTCTAGAGTATCAAAAATGGCTCAGTCATATGAACTTGAATTGGCCAATCTTACGGCAGAGGTTATTCGTCTTCAGATGACGATCAAGAGTCTTTCTGAAGGTGCAGAATCAATTACAAGCAAGAAGCCTGAGGGGAAGTAGTCATGTCATTGTCTAAATCTGGTCAAAAATTAATAGATCAAATATCTCACAGATGGCCTAATGCAACCTTTAATGTCGACCAGTCTGAAAAGTCAAGATCATTTACTGTAAATATTGAAAGCCCACGAGAATCCTGGTGGCTTACTGAGCAAATTGCTGCTTTCTGTAAAAGAAAGAGTCCAGGCTATGTCAGACTATCTTATTTAAAGCACAACAGTTTTGTTTTTGATGCGTCTAATCAGGGTCACTTTTGGGAAAAAATAACTTCTTCAGAAGAGGGAATTGGAAACTACATTGAGGTCGGTATGTCAACTCATGGAGAGAAGGACGACATGCCCTTTGATATTCCCATTCTTTCAGGTAAGGCGCTAGAATGTGTGCCCCCTTTATTTGATAAACTTATGGTTTCTATTAATCTAAACCTAGCATCATCAGATGTTTATAATCTTGCTTGTCGAATGAAAGAACTTGGATTTATCGATGGCCCCGTACTCCCTGAGGGGAGGCAGAGGTATCCACACACCGCTATTAGGGGAATGCAAGATTACATAGGATTGCCAAGGTCCGACTACGATACCGACCTACACTGGCTTATTTGGAATGAACTGCGAATCTCTTCTCTCTAAGATTGGTTGACTTATGAATTTAATGAAAATGTTTTCTTTTACATGCTCTATGCTTTTTGTTATTCCCTGCATTTATGGTGAAGTTTCCGATAACTATTCACAAAAACCAGAAAAGTTATATTTTTATCAAGCCTCTTCTAATGAGCCTCGTAGTGTAAAGAATGAAAGACGGCCACGAGCGCAATCTTTTTCTTGTAAGGACAAGACGGCCCAAATTCTACATAAGGCTGGATTTAGGGGCCAGTCCCACAAAATGGCGTGGGCTATTACATATAGAGAGTCTAAGCATCAAAATCTAGATGAAAGCAGCAGGCACTTTACTGGTGCTTTGGGATTTTGGCAGGTACAAACAAGCGCTCACTCAAACAATGGCTGGTGGTCTAGGGAGGCAATGCTCAATCCACTAGAGCAGTCTAAAATTGTTTATAAGTATATGTCCAATAAAGGAACAAACTGGGTTCCATGGGGACTCAACCGTGATGGCTCTTTAAATACCACAAACTACGGCGGCTGGTCTTCGTGGCAACATGAGAACTGGATAATGAAGAACTTTAGGGTCGGACTTAGCAAGTATCCTTGTTGATTTTTTCAAGATGAAACCCATCCCTAACGATTGACAGATGGCCATGGGCCTTGAATAAAGTCATCTCTGGGTCAGGCTCTTCAATGTTTTTTATATAATCGTTATCTTCATCTACCCATATAGGAAATATCTTGTCATTAATTTCAAAATTATCTTCAATCTCGTCTCCACTTCTCAGGTGGATTTCTATGATCTTACCGCCTTTGATTTCGATGTTAAAGCAAGTTGTTTTTTCATCGTCAAGCCAATTAACAAAGTATGGAAGTTTTTCGGGAGGTATCCCATGAGACAAGGAGACCTTTTCCCAATAATTAAATTTAGTTAAATTTTCATCAGAGAACAGTACTCCACGCCACACAGAAACTAGGTGCCATTTACCGTGTACTGTTTTTCTATAATTTAAAGAAAACTGATCACCCTCTACCCACTCACACCAAAAATTACCAGGGGGAATCAGATCATGATTTATAATTCTTTTAAACATGTAGGGGTGGTAGAAAAACTTTTTTGCCTCTATCCCCAGACCATATAAATTGTATGTCGGTCGTTGTATGTACCACCCTTCTTTTTCAGGAGGCACTGCGGCAGGTCCAGCGTGCAAGCCTTGTAGCAGGGCTAATTCAAGTTTATTAAATGTCCACCTGTGCTCCGTGTTCTTATACATATTCCAGGACTGGCTATCGGAAACAGAAGATATAGGAAGAAATTCTTTTGACATAGAAGAATTCTATCATGTAGAATATAACTGAAATACGCTTTCTTATATAACAATTAATCAAAACTAACAAAGGAATAGAATGAAGAAAACACTTGTTGCAGTCCTGGTGGCTGCCTCAGCATTTTTCGTAGCATCTTGCTCTACTGCTGACCCAAGTGATGGCAGGACCTCTACAAATGGTCAGCCATCATTTCCAGATCAGTCCGATTCATCAGAAATATCTTCACAGCAAATGTATTTGAATTTTGTTCGTGAGCAGGGCGGGATATACGCTGCCACGGCAAGCGATCTATCAATTATTAATCTAGGAAATATTATTTGTGAAGGATATCGAAAAGGATTGTCACAGGATGACATTACTGGGGTGCTGGCGGTGTCTTTAATTGAGAACAATATGAATAACGAACAGGGTTACGTTCTTGCCGCAGCACTAATTGTTGGAGCAGAAAGATACCTATGTTACACATATGCTTAAGCAAGGCAATGTTTTAGTACCCTTTGGTACAATTGGTTTATGACTTTATACGATATGCTCACGCTAGAAGAGAAGGCATTCCACCGATCTCTTGTCTCTATATCTAGACAGTACGGCCCTTTTGATCAGGGCACATCCAGCATTTGGGTGGGTTACGAAAACCCCGAAGAAAACGAAGACAAAGTGATTGGAGTCAAGTGCTCTAATTGCAGCCTGTATATGGGTGGCGGCAAGTGCATGATCCTTTCTTATTTAGTCGAAGACGAAGGAAAGTGCAGGCTCGCCGCAATACCTGATGGACTCGTTAACGCAAAATATAAAGAAGATGAGAGTATGGGCAAGTCATATTCATGGAACGGAAATTTTTCCCCAATAAGCAAGGGATCGGAATAGATTTTGTCAAAAATTACCTTCTTGGGGAATTTTAGAGTTAACTTTACTAGTGAGACACACCATGTCGCTAGCCTAAAATCCCTAGGACATGAAGTAGTAAAGTTGCAGGAGTCAGAGGCAACAAGCGAGAATATATTAAGCAAGGCAAAAGACTCAGATCTTTTTGTTTGGGTTCATACTCACGGGTGGAACACGCCTGGAAGGATGCCTATGAGCGAGGTTCTTGATAAACTGCACGCCCTTGACGTACCGACAATAACCTATCACCTAGACCTATGGATGGGACTTGAAAGACAAAAAGATTTACAGCAAAACCCAATTTATCAAAACATTGGACATTTTTATACAGTAGACAAGAAAATGTCTGAGTGGTTTAACAAAAACACAAGTGTTAAAGGGCACTACCTTCCCGCAGGAGTGTTCGGCGCTGAATGCTATTATAGGCCAGCAAGACTTAAGCACGATCTAGTCTTTGTAGGTAGCAAAAAGTATCACAAGGAATGGACTTACAGACCTAAGTTAATTAACTGGCTTGGTGAAAATTATGGTAACGACTTTAAGCATTTTGGGGGAGACGGAATAAAGCCTGTCAGGGGGAAGGAATTAAATAACCTATATGCATCCAGCAAGGTTGTTGTCGGCGATAGCCTATGTCCAAACTTCTCCTACCCTCATTATTGGTCTGACAGAGTGTACGAGACAATGGGGCGTGGAGGCTTTATCATTCACCCCTACGTTAAGGGAATGGAGGATGAGTTCGTTGACGGAGAGCATCTCGTCTTTTATCAGTATAAGGACTTTAAAGATCTGAAAGAAAAAATAGACTTTTACCTTAACAATGACAAAGAGAGAGAAAAGATCAGGGTTGCTGGACATGAATTAGTTAAGGATAACTATTCGTATAAGAATAGATGGCAGACAATAATGAAGGATTTTAACCTATGATGTATCAGGTGCCGAACTCAAAAATTTATTTTGATTTAAGAAATGGTTACGCAACAGATAGAATAGTCGTAAGAGAGATATGGGAAGAAGACGTTTACGAAGTCTCCCCTGGAAGAATAACGGATAATGGAACGGTCATTGATTTGGGGGCAAATATAGGAGCATTCTCTATATATGCCGCCTATCATGGGGGTAACGTATATGCTGTTGAACCAGAGCCTAACAACCTTAAGGCGCTGAGAACAAACATTTCTCTAAATAACATGGACGACCAGATAACCGTAGTACCCTTTGGGATAACTGATAAAAGGGGCGTCGCACAGATAAGCAATGACGGCGGTGATTCCACTATTAAAGACGGTGTTGGTGTGTCAGAAATAGAAACAATGTCCCTAAATGCTCTTTTCATAGAAAACGACATTGAGGAAGTAGATGTATTGAAGATAGACACAGAAGGATCTGAACTTGAAACAATACTTGGGGCTAGCAGAGAAACTCTAAACAAATGTCGGTACATAGCCCTAGAATTTGACATTAGGTCAGGTGCTCAGATGGGCGACATGGTAAGAAAGTTATCAGAAACGCATCATGTAAGAACAATGGGAAGTTGGGTACGTGGCGGTATGATTTGGGCATGGTTATATTAAAATGAAACTTGGACTTATTGCTCGTTGTGATGATACTGGTTTAGGAAACCAAACAAAAGAAATTGCTAAGATGCTTAATCCAGACCACATTCTTTTAATTGACTCTACCCCCTTTCATCACAACAATGTTCAGCATACAGATTGGTATGATCAATGGGATACGCAATTGGTTCATGGTCTGCCCGACAATAAAGTGTGCCTTGATTTTATTAAAAAGGTTGATGTTGTCTTTTCCTGTGAAACATTTTACAACAATAGGTTTGTTAGTATTGCCAGAGCAAAGAATAAAAAAACTATCCTTCAATATAACTATGAGTTCCTTGATTATTTGCAAAATGTGTCATTAGAATTGCCAGATCTGCTGCTGTCACCAAGCCCATGGAAACTTAATGACGTTGTGGGAATATCTCAAGGAAAATGTAGGGTTGATTTTTTGCCACCTCCCTCAGACCATGCAATATTTAAAAGAAATGCTGAAGAAAACACTAAAGAAAGCAAAAAAATTCTTCATGTTGCCGGTAAACCTGCTGCTAATGATAGAAATGGGACAGAATCTGTCTTAAAAATGCTTGAATACTCTAAGGAAAGTTATGAAATTGTTATAAAGTCTCAATATGACCTTAATTTTCAGTCCAATGACCCACGAGTGAGTTTTATTGTTGACAACACAAAAAAAAGAGAAGATCTGTACTATGGTTTTGATGCAATGATCTTGCCTAGAAGGTATGCAGGTCTTTGTTTGCCAATGAACGAGGCGCTTTTAAGTGGCCTACCCGTTTTTATGACAGACATTTCTCCCAATGACTACTTTCTGCCTCCCGAATGGCTTGCTTCTTCACAAAAAATCGGGGAGTTAATGACAAGAACTATGCTTGACATCTATGAAGCAGATCCCGTAGAATTAGCAAGCAAGGTAGACAGGTATATGGCCAACACAAAGGAAGATGAAAAAGAAAAGGCTTTTAATATTGGGTATGAAAACTTTTCTGCTGAAGACTTGACTGAAGACTATGAACAATTGATTAATAGTTTTTAATGGCGTGTAGCACAATTGGCAGTTGCAGTCGGCTGTTAACCGACAGGTTGAAGGTTCGAGTCCTTCCACGCCAGCAAAATATATATTAACTTACAAAAGAATGGTAAAAAACATGTATACATATAAAGCAAAAGTAACAAAAATTGTTGATGGAGATACCATTGATGTAGATATAGACTTAGGTTTTTATATAAGAGTAACAAAAAGAATTAGGTTTTCCTTTATCAATGCCCCGGAAAGATATACGGATGCTGGGAAGCAGGCAACAAGTTTTTTAAACTCAACTATTCCAGTGGGATCTTTTGTTATTATAAAAACAGAGATTGACAAAGCAGATAAATACGGCAGAGTTCTTGCAGAAATATTTACCGATGAGAACAGTATTAGTGTGAACAAGACCATGATAGAAAAAGGATATGCAGAATATTACTGATAGTAGGAACATCACAGACTTCTACAAGTATTGGGAGCATGATGCTATTGTTGCTGACCTTAATACCAAAAGGAACGAATTTGTTGTTGCTGTTGAAAGAGTAAACGGAGACTTTAACTTTAGCGTATGTATTAGAAATGCTAATGCCTTCCTTGCTCGTAAGATATACCGCACAGGGAAACGACAATATGATAAGAGGGGTGCTGTGGGGACCCATCATTATGAACATGTCGGTTATGAAGAGAGTGTGGTTAATCTAATTAACAGATATCGGAAAGAAGGATACAGAATTGTTGCTGTTGACAATGTTGGCGCGGCGCAAGACATCAGGTCCTACCGATGGGAGCCTAAGTCTTTTATGATTTTTGGGGAAGAAGGCAGAGGTCTGTCTGAAGAGGCCGTTGAGTTGTCCGATGATTTAGTTTATATTCCTCAGTTTGGTTCAGTTAGATCGCTAAACCTAGGAACAGCCAGCGGGTTAGCCATGTACGACTATGCCTGTAAGGTATTGACATAGCACATCAGACCTATGTATAATTTATTGTACGGAGGCCAATCGCTCAACAACCTGGAAGGCTACGGATGAAAAGAAGGAAAAAAAATGAATCCTTTGAACCACCCAGTACCCCAGATAAGGAGTTGCTGCATAAGAGTGGCTGGTGCATGACGGATCATCACAATTCATGCCCAGGCAGTTTCTATTTTGGAACATGCAGTTGCTCATGTCATAAAAATAAACAAGGAGAGAAATGAAAAATAGTAAAGAATGGTACACAACTCCTGAGGAGTTTTCTGATATTGTCTCCCATTCTGTTTTCCTAAACAGTGGTTTTGTACTAGGGCAAAGTTACCATCCTGAAGATCTTGCCGTTGCCTTTTCTAATGCCGCTCGCAGCGTGGCCCTGGGCCTGTCCTATGCGGCACACAAGGAGCAAAAAAGGGCCATGATGCAAACTGGTGGCCTAAGAAAAGCCCAATCATAATGCCAACATACGAATATTTATGCAACAAGTGCGGGGTAGTTGAGGTTCAGCAAAGCATGTCTAGTAAAAACCTTATGCAATGCCCGTATTGCGAAAGTTTTTCCTTTAAAAAGAAAATTCCTTCTGTTAGCATTAGTTTTAAAGGTACTGGATTTTATACTACAGACAGTAAGGGTAAATAATGCTTATGCTCTATAATTAAAAAGGGTAAATAATACTTATGCGCTATAATTAAAAAATGGAAAATATTGAAGACGGAATAGAAAAACACTATAGGTCTTTAATAGCAGACAATATAGACAAGTGTCTTCACAATACTATTTCCAAAGATGAGGATGAAATAAGACAGGTGTACTGGTTTAACCAAGGCATGATGTTTGCAAGCATGATAGCAAGATGGGGCCTTGGAAATGATTGAAAATAATTTTGTTATATTTAGGAATTACTCTGTAAGAGGGTATTGGGAAATATCTGGTTCATTGTACACAACATACCTTCATCACGATGCCCTTCTTTCTTCTGAGGGGCCAGAACTTATAGAGACCATGATGTATCTTCATAGAATAAAAGATATAAAAGAAATAACAGAGACTATGACAAAGTACACACAAGACCCCCAGGAAGATATGTTTATTGTGGAAATAAATTAAGCAAGACGTAGTTAAAGTTTTCTGCGGTACAAAATAATTGACAGAATTAATATTTTTTGATAAGATTCCTGTAACTAAAAGAGAAAGGTTTATCATGTTAGACGCACGAGGAATCCCCACCCCTGAATGCCCACAATGCGGTAGTTGGCTTATGAAGGTGCATGTACATTTAGACGAATCATATTCTATTGCAGGATACCTGCTTGATGCGGAATGCTCCAACTGTGGTACATTATTGACGTTAGCGACACCTATAGATCACCCTAACTATGAAGAATCTTTATAGGTACGAGAAGGTTGCCCCCTATGCCTTTTTAGCATACTATGGGCTGTATTCAGACCCAGAAAGCCTTAACAAACTGCGGGTCCGTCTGCTAACATTAGAGAAGATACACGAAAGACAGGAAAACTCATCGCGGCAAGCGTGGGTTAATTCCTTCGCTAGGATAATGCACGAGTCTGACAGAAACAGTAAAGGTAATGTTATTTATACTACTAACCCTAAAGAATTGGCCTACTATATCAATGATTTGATGAGGAGAACACCGTGAGAGACAGTGTTGACGACTACTTTGAGCAAATGTTTAATGAATTGATTAATGATGAAAATGATTAGAGTTACTATCGAACTAGTACCCCCTGGAATTGAAGAAGAAGCAAGGACTATTAGTAGTATGATTATTGCTAATGATGGTACGGGAGACTCTACAACCGCAAACTATGGGTATGTATGGAAAGACGAACATGATGGGGGTGAGGGAGGGTTATATGACTTCCCCCGCCGAAATGGTATCTGGGATCTTATTTATAAATGCCTAGGATCACAGACGACGCATAAAGATGAAAAGTTTATGGAACTTATATGGGAAAAGATTCGTAAGTAGCATGTCATTTTGCAGGTTCATCGAAGCAGATGCATATATCTTTTACGATGTTAATGAGGGCCTTGTGTGCATGGGTTGCTCTATTATAGAAGCACCAGAGAAAGATGACGAAATTTTTCCTACGTTTGTGGCGGGGGAAGACTATAATCTCATGCTCAGCCACGTTGCCATGCATAGAAAAAATGGTGACTATCTACCTATTCATGTAGAACATAGACTTGTTTTTGATAGAGACTGTGAACATTTCTATGTTGACTCAAAATGTAAGCACTGCTGGAAGCCACAAGATGTCTGATAAAATAATATTAAAGCAAGGTCCAAATTTCTGGGAAGTAATATTGGTAAGCGAAGAAGAAAAAACCTTTAAACCAATAGGAAAGATCAGCAAAGATTCCTCTGATACTGCTTACTGGTTTTATTCCTTAGAGGGATATCAAGTAGAATTTAATTTAATTGATAACAATCTTGAAAAAAATTTATAAGGAGAGTTATGGCAAAAAAGAAAGCAGATAAAAAAGAAAATCATAGTTTTTATGTGGGTCAAAAGGTTATTTTTGTAAGTCCATATGATCAGGATGTATTTACTGGGCGTATTAAGAAAATAAATAAACATAGTGATGATCCAGATAATCCAGGAGAGTGCCTGTTTTGGTTTGACCGCCTACCTGAAAGTGCATCTGCCTGGGTGTCGTTGGAAAGCATTAGCCCATTCAATAAACCTGAAAAATATTTTTTAGATAAAAATTATGAAGTCACTGACTATCATGGATACCTAACTCTTAGAGAGTTCCTTGTTGCACTTGAAAAGTATTTAACGTCTTTTCCTGAAGACTACTTGGATAAAAAAAATCACCCAGAAGAAATTTTTGAAAACATAAACGGTGCGGTAAAGTGCCTCTGCATGGGTCTTCATGCATCAATAGATCCAGAAGACGTTGACGTAGAATTTTACAGAAGCCTATGAAGATTTCTTTTGTAAGGTCGGGGTTTCCTGATGGTTACAGTTCTATGGGTTACGCTGTGTGGTCAGATCAGTATCACGGAATAGAAAATCCCATCGGGTTTATTAGTAGAAATATCTTAAAAGACATGGAAGAATACTTTTTAGAGAATGGATACGAGGTAGAGGTTTTTCATAAGCCTCAAGACCATTTAAAGGAACGAGAGCAACTTGAATTATTCATTTAACATAAGGAGAAGCAATGGGGATTTATGACGAAGCAGAGGTCGTTCTACAGCCTCCTGAGGGTATGGTAGAGTTTGTTGCGAACTCACTAATGAAGTCCTATAAAACAGATGCAAGAACTTGGTACGATTTAGCAAAGACTGCTATCGCCTCAGTAGAGCGATACAATCATTTTCACGAAAAATAATTAATTAGGGAGACTGCTACATGACGTACGGAATTGAAGTTGGGCGGTGGACGGGAATGTTTTTCTTTCTCCACTACTCCGATATTTTTATATCAGATAGTGGAATTAGTAAGCCATATCACTCATTTACCGCCTTTACCAAAAAGGGGGCACTGAAAAAGGCTACACGATATGTTAAAAGAATTAGTCATTCAGAAGAAAGCAATGAAGTGTACTCTTACGATGTTCTTAATCAAGAACTTAAGAGGATTTCCTAATGGAAAATAAGTTGTATTCAGTAAGAATCCACCCCTCCGTTAGTTGGCTAAAGTGCGCGGATATATACATGAATGATCAGCATGGCTTTGCTGTTGACCATCACATCCATACTGTGTATGCTCTAACTTGGCGGGGACTTACGAGAAAAATAAACTCTTGGATGAAACAGCATAAACATGATGTTCCCGTTAACTGGTATATACAATAACTATTAATAGATAGGGAACTCATGCAGGTTTTTCTTCCAGAGCAACGTTACAAATCATGCGCCCAAGTCCTTGATGGGAAAAGACTCGTGAAGCAACTGCTAGAAGGTCGTCAAATTCTTTCTGCACTAGCAGAAGAAACAAAAGGCTGGAGAAATCACCCTGCCACCCTCATGTTTGCGGGGGCAGAAGTAGAACTTTTCGTTTACCTTCATCACATTCGCTTAGAAATGAGTCATCGTGAGTACAAGTGGCAGAATAACTGGGACGTTATTACAGACACCTATAAAAGAAATTTTCATGGCAAGGAAATGAGGTCTCCTGATTATCTAAAGCCTGGACATCCAGAAAATCATAGACTTATGACTACTCATCGCGGTAGACTATATGAGAAAGCACCAGAACTATATCCACAGTATGAGTATGAATCTCATATCTACATGGACTATGTGTGTTGTCCTGGAAAGTGTACCTATTACTGGCCAAGCGGAAAGCATGTCGAAGGGAAAATAAATGTTTAATAATGTAAAAGTTTCCTATGGAAAAGAAAATGTAAGTACAAATAATATATATTACTCAAGCAACAACGTACAGGAACTTCCGAAAGAAGAAAACCCGTACCACCTCACGGGCCATCAATTTTTTGATATTCTTGCCCTGTGTTATGAGCAATCTTACGGAGAAGATTATTCTTACCATCCAGAAGATCTATATGTTAATGCCTCTCTTACCCTAGAGATAGTATCCAATACACTGGCTAGCCTTCTCCATATTAAAACGGGGCAGCAGATAAGAGGCGTTAAAGAATGACACCTGAGTATTTTCGCTCGTAAAAAAATAGCGCTCATACTAATTAAATAATTGCGGCATTCGTATAAAAGCATTACGGCACTCTTCCAAAGTGCAAAAGTCGGGGCAGTACCGACATGCCGCTCCAAGAACATCAAATACTAGCCCCAATATTCGGGGGAGTTGCATAAACACCCACAACTATGACCTATATTACATACAACAACGTATCATTTAATTGAAAGTGACCTGCTCCCTTTGGTAAAATATAAGTAATTCATAAATACTTTTATGAAAATAAAACTAAATAGGAGACAACCATGGGAAGAGTAATTAGTTGTGATGGCCCTACTTGCATTTCTTGGATTAAGAATAATGAGGAAGCAGATTTTATTGAATTGTTTGAGGCAGAAGCAGAACTTTTATTTTGCTCCTGGGATTGTCTCGTAAAGTTTGGTGCAGTCAAATTACAAATGGATGAAATGCCAGGGAGGGATGTATGAGTAACTCAATTTTTAACATTATAGAAAATATTACTAAAGAGACTATGGAACATGTGGACACTTACAATAATTAATGGCGTCAGCCATGCTCTGTCCACCATCAAGCGGGGGTACATGGAAATAGAAAACACATCTCTAGATACCATCATATACATACTAAGACATATGAGATAGGGGTTATGTGTTTATGAGAAAAGGTTTTGAGATATGTGAGACAAAGAGACGTATTTAAAACATAAGATATAGGTATATATAGACAGATAAATATAGACAACGTGTTACTGTGGTTTTTACATAGTGGTGTTAATAGATATTTTTATAAAAGAATGGGTTTTAGAATATATATATAAAGCCGACATATCCCCATAAAATATAATAAAATATGACAGAATATGACAAAGTAGTACAAACTATGACTAACTAGGGCAAAACGGACATATCACCCATAATAATATAGGGGATTTGTGCATTATTCTATATCCTATGCAGAATAGTGGACATATCTTATGCAATATAGTAGATATATAGAGGAATATAGACATAATGATCTATAGGATACAACTAATATAGTTGTTTTGATATAGCAATACAACTAATAGTGTCGGATACCCCCACAGTTAGACAACTAATATAGTAGAAACACCTACTAATATAGTGGAATGGCATATTATTATGTCATATTATAGGGGGGAAAAGTGTAAAAACATATCAAAACATAATAGTTTTTTATTAAAACATATCAAAACATATCTATAAAGAGAGTATATCTATAGGGTGTTGACATGTAGGGGAATAGTGTATAGCGGATTCAATGGCTACCTGGATTCTTTTGGCAGGATCTGTCTTTGATGCAGATGTATATAGAGAACCAAGACATATTGATGCACCAGATCCAATAGATGTTTCTTCTACCTCAAGTACCCCCCAATCCATAGTAGATAGTCCAAATAGTCTTCCTTGTGTACCTATAAGAAATTCAGCATAATGCTCTTCCCCATTTACCCCAAGGTCATCAACTAATTCTTTTATCTTAGATACTATATCCATACGAATAATCTCATATGGGTCTGAATCTTTATCAATAGTAGGTAGTTTTATAAATTCTATTAATTGCCCCACCCCCACAGATCCAGAATATCCAAATATCCATTCACCATTTATGTGGATTTTGGGGCGGGACATAGATATAATACTATCTCCATCACTAGCACCCCTATCTGCTCCTATATAGATAACATTGTTCTTTGATATTCCTACTATGGCTGTCATGTTAACATTATATCCCAACTTCCCACGATTTTTTATGCCCCTTCGTAATCTATTTTTGAATAATTGTTCAGTGATTTTTTATGTTCCTTCGTAATGTCAAAAAGCCCCAGCGATTTTTTAGGCTCCTTCGTAAAGGAGTTTATTAAAATAAATAGATATCCGGTTATCGAAAAAAAAGTCCAGCGATTTTTTTAGGAGCCTTCTTAAAGGAGTATTTATTAGATTAGTTTTATGACCGGCCCGCAAACCCTGATACCTGTTGCGGCACAAGGCTTTTGGGGGTAGGGGGCTAACTAAAAAAAATCAGCCCCACTACGACAATGGGAAGCAGCAGAGAGAGCAAGCCGAACATGCCCATAGCCACCTCAGTCTTGTTAGTATTACGCATGGAACTATCCATGCTCATTCTTCCTAGAGTTCTTTGGTGATCATACCCTGTAATCTTGCTGATGTTAGCCATTGGTGTTTCCTTTCACATCGTCTTCGTCTTCAATGAACGGAGCAAAAATAATGTCTCTCAAGTTTTTGTATTCTCCCTCGGGGGCCTCCCAAGCAACTAAAAGTGAATCATATGCCTCTGTCATTTTATTTTCTGCGTCAGCACTTAGTTGCATGACACTACCTAATGATACAAGGTATCCAGCAAGGACTCCCTCCTCGTGTTTATCAAAAAAGGTTAGCCAAACTTCATCATCCCTGTGTCCATAAAACTCTGATAGGATGTTGGCCTTGTCAATGAGTTCCATCATATCTCCTTAGGTCGCGGTGCTGGTGCTGATTCTTTTCCAAATGTGGGCTATTCATATAGTGTATCAAGCCATCGCTAAAATGCAAGATATTATCTACAATTGTTCTGCGAGATTCTGTGTAAACATAGAACGCAATAATCTTCCATTCCTCGGGGGTAAAGTCCATATCATTAAATACTTTGTTTATGGCTCTTGCTTTCTTTTCCACGATGCGTCCTGTCTATAGTGGGGGGACTTATATCATACACGAACGAGCGGATCATTGCTAGATATAACCAATGATGGGGCCTTGACACCACCCTCACATGAACAATAGATCATATGCATACCGCAGCCAAAACACATGACAAAGGCTATGGTGTATCCTTCTGTTGTCTTGCCTTTCAGTACTCGTTCCTCCCGCATTTTTTTCATGGGCACTATTTCAGTTACTACCCCTCCAGGCTCAACCTCAGGCAGTCCATCTTCACGCTTGCCAGATCGTCTTTCTAACTTGCCTCCACCCTGCTCAAAACCAGATAGGGCCTGCTTCATTTCTAATGAGAATCTACCACGATCCCCTACCTCAAACCCTAGGGTTCTAAGATATTCTCTTTCATTCATCATTCATCCTTATGTTCTCTTTATGAAACATTATTGAACTTTATGCTACGTCTATGCAGCATTGGCACGTCCACTAACCCAGATGTCTTTGTCAATGATTACAACTTGAGTAGCATTGTGAATCGGAGTCGCGGTATCGCGCATGACAAATGAATCATTGTTATATGGGTTGTAGGTAACTCTTTGGTACCCCTGCCGATCCATGTTTGATGGAGTATAGTCTTCAAGGCTTTCATTTACCCCCGCTATCCATGAGGGTGTGCCTCGGACGAATGCATGAACATTCTTAGCCTTATCTCTGAGCACCCTTGCTCTGCCCGCAGGTTGAACAGAGAACGATACATCATTGAGAATCATGGCTTGTGCGTGAGACACCTTCCCACCAATGGGGCGGTAGGACAAGCACCTCTTGTGCAGATTGTAGTAAGCCTCTAGCCTTTTCATGATTACTCCAATGCTAGGTGGTAGTCAGTATGACTTTCTCGCTCTATGGCAAAGTCTACACCAAGGAAGTGCAGGAAGTCAATCATGTCATCGTCTTGCTCCGATAGTTTGATCATAGTTCCATCTCCAACTGGCCTGGAATTTCCTGTACTTCAGGATCGGTCATACTTTCAATGTTATACTTCTGTGGCTCCTCACAGTGATCCCACAAGGCGTCCCAAAGACGTAGTTCCTCTATAAATTTCCAACCTGAGATAACCTTGCCATTAGGAAGTTCATATTCTCTATTAAATACAGAGGTATTACAAAACTGGTATTGCCAATCACCTTCTTCATCTATCCCCCCCAAAATATATGGCTCAGATTCTATAATCAATTCATCAAAGATCTCCTGCGCCCGCAGTTTGATGTCCTGAGGAATGGGCGGGTAAAAATTAGCGGTAAGGTGCATAGTGATGTCAGTCATTATTTTCCTCCATGATAGTCTCCGCGTATTTTTGTGTGTTGTTAGACATTATGCCTCCTCCACTTCTTCTAGGAATAAAGACTGTTCATCTATATACCAACAAAGTGCGTCGGGCACGGTTCCATTTAGGTACTCCACCGCAAATTCGGCGGTAAAGTAAAGACATTCTTCAATGTCGAAGTCATCTTCTCGGGTAACATCATTTTTATAATCTTTAATGTCAGCATCATATTGGTCTTTGTTAACTTGATAACCATGATCTATTGCAAAGTCAATAACGGCAATATCAAAGTCAATTGCCTTGGAATGACTTCCGTCGATATAGCAACCAGTTTTCATATCAATTCCAATCATTGGGCTTGAATCCACCGTGAATTAACCATTCATCCAATGCTAGTACACTCTCGCACACTTCGTCAATAAAATCTTCTAACTCTTCGCGGGAGCCAAAGGGAAGCCCTCCATCTTCCCATACGTTTATATTCTTACGAATAGCCTTCAACGTTTCGTTGGGGTCCATAGTTCCTCCTTATGTGTAGCCTCATCTGCCTGAGTTGTTGGTTACTGCATCATGGCTTCATCCACGAACTCACCTAACTCATCCGCGTCTGTAGTGAAGATCACCGCGTCACCGCTATGGCGCTGGGAGGTCTCATGAACAGTGCGGGCAAAAGAGTCCACCCATGCTTGTAGGCTTCCCGTATCTTGCTTTTTGAAGACGGGTTCTAGGCGTCTCATGGCCGCGACTAGGGCTACTTGATACATACCGTCGTCATAAAGGTTGTAAGCCCGCAGAAATTCTTGTGGTGACACTTTGATCATGGTTCTCGTGTTCATTGCCTTCCCCTTTCGTTCGCCCCTGTTGGCGTAACTCCATTATACGTCGGTCAGGCTCAAAGTCTAGTGAATCCGACCTCTGTTACCTAACCGTTATAAACCACCTTTAGAGGTTCAGCCACTCCGGACGCGCCAACGTCCACTCAACCGTCCGCTTATACGATGGGTCTGACATTAGCAAGAAAGTTTTCACGATTTTTTTCATGACTTTCTTAAACGCCTTCTTAAAGTAGTTTTTTGTTTAAAAAATGGGCCCGGAGCGTGTAAGCCCGAGCCTGTTGCCTGCGCAAAGAATCCTCCAACGACAGCGGAGCAACCCAACCCGCGTCAGCCAACCGAGACCCATCCAGCGCATACCTGAGATCATGCCCGGGCCGTGACAGGGTGACGAGATAACCGCTACTCCATAGGTGCGGGTGGGCAGTTTATCATCATGCCCAGGATGCGATACCTATACTCCTGCAACCTCTTTCACGGCATGCAGGATGCGGTTCTTCTCAGCGTTGGTAACGGGGTCGAATCCGCTAGCAGCAGCAAGTACGTTCTCTTGACCACGTTCGCCACGGCCCTTGCGGAACCAGTCCAAGCGCTCCGTCATGGAGTTGTATGCACCCCACGCAGTGTTGGCAATGCCCACACCGTTGACAGTTTCGGACGAATAGATCTCCTCAATGAGGTCAACCTTGGTTTCCCACTTCTTGATAGCACCCTTGGCGTCCTTATCGGGACGAGGGTATAGAGCCTCAACGATTTTGTTAAAGGTAGCCTGGGTGATCTCTTTTGCGATTAGAGACTGAGCCTCTTTCTCAAACTCATCAAAGTAGTTGTTTGCCAGAGAAAGCACTTCGCGTGCTGCCATGATCTTGCCACCAGCAGTCTGGGTATGACGAATCTTGAATGACTGCTTGGCACGACCAAGGGCCATGTTCAATGTGTTCTGGCAAACTACACGAACGGGTGTGATGGATGCCTGAATTGCGGTAGAGCCATCATGCGATGTGTGAACCAACAGGTATGACTTGACAACATCCGAAACACCATTAGGGTCAAGAACTGTCTCACGGTCAAGGGCTAGGGAGCCAAACACGACGCGACCATCCTTGAGAGAGCCAGCGGTCTCCCAACGACCACCGTCTAGCAGGGCATCACCAAAGTCAAATAGTTCCTCGTTCTGTAGAACACGGTAGCGCTCTCCGACGGTAGCCAGAACATCGGTTTCCTTGTTGAATGGGTTATTCCGTAGTACCATGTGGATAGGACTAATGACATTATAGTCAGAGGGGTAGGGGACAGGCTCTAGGCGAACGTCCCAATCGTTTAGGTATGCTGCTTCAAGCATCTGTAGGGTAGACTTTTCTTCGGTAAACACAGTGCCAAGACCATGCCACGCGGGTTCGCGGAAGGAAGCGAAAGCCTGCTCACCATTCTGACCAACTTCGACTGCGTGCATTTTTATCTCCTTAGTTAGGTTTGTGTAATACCATTACCTTATCCTACCAGTCTGACATTGTCAAATATTTTTATGCATCTTGCGAGATATTTTTGGGGTTTCTTAAAGCAACTTCTTAAAGGCATAAAGACTTGACTTTTATTGGTTTTCGGGGCCGGTGCCCTTGGCAGGATTCGAACCTGCGACTAATGGATTAGAAGTCCACTACTCTTTCCGCTGAGTTACAAGGGCGTGAGTGCGGTGAGTGGGATTTGAACCCACGATCTCCTGCTTATAAGACAGGGGCCTTGACCAGACTTGGCGATCACCGCTAGATATTAAATTATGCAGATGACTCAGAGTGATCATTTATCTGATCACGTTCATCTATTATATTCACGGCGGTATCGAATAGTCCAGTTTCATGCTCATTAAAATGATGTGAACAAAAATAGAGTGAGCCTGTAACAAATTGAACAATCACAAATGCTTGTGCAGGGCAGCCTTTTGCATCGCATCTATCCTTTTTGGTTAAGGTAGGAGCCTCTGGGTTATTTGTTGTCATTATGTCTGGGGTGGCTGTTGAAGCACTCACTCATTCTCCTTTGTTTGTTCTATTATACCCTCTCTACCCCCAATAAATAGCGTGCTTCATCGGGGGCAGAGGTGAGTGACTAATTACTTACATTCACAGACTCTACAATAGAACCTGTTACGTCTGTGTCTCCGTACCAGGAGTCCATAGAGTAGTGTGCATTTTCAAAAATTTGATCAAGGTCTTCATCAGCACTACAGGTAACGAATCCTTTGTATCGAACAACAATATCAAATGATACGGTTTTGGTAAGTTCAACTCCTAGCAATTCCGCCATGTCTTCAATGAGATCTTTTTGATTGGCAGGATCTTCATACACTGTTGCCAAATAGTCTTTGAGAGACTCTATAGAGTAAACAAGTTCTTCGTTACGCTTTGATAATGCGATATTGGATTTGCTTAGGTTCTCAGCAAGGCCGTTTAATTGATCAACGTCTGAAAGGTTATTGTATTTGTAGTTTACGAAACTAGGGTCAATCATTTTATGCCTCCACTAATTGAGGGGCGTACTTATTAATAAAGTCTTTTCTAGTTAATTCCTCAATGGGTTCGGTGATTGTATTGGTATATGAAGAGTAGTCATAGATAGCAATGGTGTCTGTGCCAAAGTCATAGACAGGAACTGGATATTCATTATCTGCAAAGGTGTTAATGGTAATTCCCCAGCCAAGATTTTGGCTCCAATCACTACCCACTAGTTGTGAGATAGTGATTCGTGTTGCATATGCAGCATCGTGGGGGAGTCGATCATTAGCAGAACTTAGAGCATAGGCAAAAGAAGTTAGCATGTTTACCCCCGCCCAATGCCCGTAGACGAAAATGATGTTTCCATCTTCCTGACGCATTCCGAAATTCGCACGTTCCCCCATGCTAGGCCACCTTTACGGTAGTCCAGCGAACCGAGCCTTCAACATCAAGGCGCACGCGCATAGAGCCATTGTCATTCTTGACAACCTCTTGGATAGTACCTGTGACGCCGCTCTTCGCGGTAGTGAACTGTGAGCCAACAGTAATCATTCTTGCTTCCTTTCGTAGTTGATAGTAAGACACTATCACATGGGTCTGACCTTTGTCAAGGGGAATTGTGGGCAGTTTTAATGAACATGTCCAGGTTCACCAGCATTACTTTACGATATATGGTGAATTCTTCAAGGCAGTCCAAGACACATTGTCAATAATCTTGCCTAGTGAATCACGGGTAACGATACGCTCCGAAACACCATAGCGAGTGTTCCAAGTTTCGAGGGTACGGTAAGTGGTCATTATTTCTCCTTTAGTCAACGATAACGGTTACTTTGGTATGATGTAAGCCTTTGAGTTTCTTACTATATCCTTCTTCGTCTAGTAAAGTCAAGACAATTACGATAGTTTCTCCGACACTTTCTTCGTCATAGTCTTTGTCTATTACCTCATATACTTCGTCTTCAATGAGAAGGACATCATCTATTTCTATAGAGTATAATTCCATATGTTCAGTGGTCATGTCAAGGTTTTCTCCAAACTATTTATATTTTTATAGCCATCCAAATAATACCACCCCAAGCCCCGCAATGACGGGGAGGATAATGATGGCGGTAAAAAAAATTCCCAAAAGGGTTTCAATGGAATTGGGCCTATCGTTATTGTTCATGTCATGACACTATCATTTTTTATTGATTATTGCCAGATTTTCCACGATTTTCAGCGATTTTTTCTTAATGATCTTAAAAGAAAGGAGGTTCCTCTTTAAAATGCGACCGGCCCCATACTGCAAACATGTTGCAGCACAAGGCTTTTGGATATGCGGTCAAACTGGTTGCAGGGCAACGGTTTATGGCTATGCATTTTTTAATACAATGCCCCACAACACAAGCATGACGATCAAGTAGGGTACGAAAGAAATTGCTCTAGGTCTATTGGGGTTTATGTATAAGACTAGGACGGTAATGCTAAAAAATATAAAGGCAAGCGCCATTCCTATGACGCCCCTCCCCTTACGATAATCCAAATTAGTGCCTGAGCGGTACGGGGAGTGATCCCAAACTCTTGAGCCACAACGCAAATGGCTTCCGACAGTTCTCGATACACTTTCTTGGTGGGGCTATCGGTTGACATGTTGGCAGCACGCATCATCCACACGTCAATGACTACCGCTTCGGTGTCACCAGCAATGGCGCGAGCGAAGGCGTTAGTCTTCTGGCCCTTGAGAGCCGAAAAGCCTTGCGAAACAGAGGCTTCGGCCATTTTTAGATTATTAGACAGACCCTTGACGGGCTTGCCGTTGGCGAACGCATATGACTTGGCAACGTTGGTGGCCCAACGCTCACGGGGAGAGAATGCCGAAACGACAGACGCGCCACACTCTAGGCTAATGCTCATTAGTTCGGCCACGTCCTCAGCCACCTCTTGCGCCTCAGAATACCACACGCTGGCGGCTTCCATCTGGGCAAGTGTTGCGGTCATTACAAGGTCACGAAAGGACTGTGCGTAGGTGGGAACGGTGGTCAGGGCTTCTTGTGCTAGTTTCGTTGTCATGAGGTAAACCTATCAGATTAGTCAGACATTGTCAAAGGGGGAAGGGGGGGCTATTCGGTAACAAATTGGTTACGATGCTTAGGCTTGCGAGAATACTTGGCCTTATTCTTGTGAGGCTGAGCAGCATTAGAACGACGAAGGTCAAGGGTGGCTCTCAGATGTCCATTAGACTTGCGAGTATTATTCATGACATGATTTTAGCATATATTGTAAGTGATGTCAAGTTTAAAAAGTTGTTTGTTTGCAACGGGTTTGGCATTCATGGCTTGTTATCTTAACCTCGTAAACCGTTGTGCCGCAACAACTTTCGCGCCCGGTGCCTTTCCCCCTAGAAGGGGTACTCAGCGATCTCATCCCATCACCTCCCGTCCCTTATCGGTCACATACCACCACGGGTTGGGACTACCAAGCAGACCCAAATCGATCAGCCCGTCCGACCAGAGACGATCCAACATCCGCCGCGTGACATCCATGCGGTATCCGCTGTCGATCAGTTTTAGCGCGCGTCGCGCGGCTGGGGTTACCGCGCTCATGCCGTCACCTCCACTAGCAGCGCATCAACCCACGGGTCATCGGAAAATTCAAAGGGGGTCATGTCGTTTCCTTTCGTTGTTGTTAAATAAAAACTATCACGAGGGTCTGACACTGAGAACTTAAAGAGGCATCTTAAAGGTATGGTTATCATCAAACCAAGGAATCGTGACCGGCCCGAAAACCGTTGCGCTGCAACGACTTTCGCGCTCGTAATAACCGCGAACCGGCACCATCACCGGTGACATCAGCCAACGGCCCCTTCCATCTGCAACTCGATGAGCCGATTAAGTTCTAGCGCATACTCCATGGGCAACTCTCGGGCGATGGGCTCAACGAACCCGCGCACGATCATGGCCATCGCCTC
>Ga0208903_1000338_pt1 | contig 40800 bp, 24 predicted proteins | sample AntAceMetag02UKJ_FD_184769 | JGI IMG/M metagenome (GOLD analysis project Ga0208903, IMG submission 184769) | Saline lake microbial communities from Ace Lake, Antarctica - Antarctic Ace Lake Metagenome 02UKJ (SPAdes) (version 2) | ecosystem: Environmental > Aquatic > Non-marine Saline and...
CTACGCCACAAAAGTCTTCGCTAACCGTGAGTGTAATCGTGTAAGTGCCTTCCCCGTTATAAACATGGATTAAGTTTTCTGCTACACTCGCATTGCCGTCTCCTAAATCCCAAGAGTAATTATCGATATCACCGATACTTGTGTTGGTGAGATCTACTGTAAGCTCATTGCATGCGCCCAGTTGAATGTTATCGAAACTCGGCTCTAAAACTGGCGGAGGCAGTACTTCTACCAAACTCGTAGCTTCATCGATTCCTGTGCAGCCTCCATCTCCCTCTACTGAGAGAGTAACTATGTAGATGCCAGGAGTGGCGTACATATGAGAAGTGTTTTCTCCAATATTACTTGGTGTTCCATCACCAAAATCCCAGGAGTATGAAGATGCACCCACACTATTATTATTAAAGTCAATTGAAAGAGGAGCGCAGCCTACTTCATCACCATTGGTAATAAAGGCCGCTACTTCATCAGTAATAGTAATCTGCACGGAAGATTCGTCTGACACATTACAGATGACGTCTTCTATTGAAAGAGAAACCGTATACATTCCTATGTCATCATAATCGTAAGTGATATTTTCTTCTTCTAGAACAGTTCCATCCCCCATATCCCATTCGAATTCTAAGAAATTTCCTAGACTATTATTTACCCCTTCTACAGTATAGTTTTCACAGTCGGTTTGAAGCAGGTCGAAGATAGACTCGACCACATCATTCGCACTTATAGTTACTAATACAGTGTCAGAGTCGGAACCATTGCATGTGTTTGGATTTAGAGCTGTTAAAATCACCTCGAATTCTGCCGGACCGTTAAAAGTGTGAGTAGGTGTCTCCTCAGCAGAAGAGGAACCATCTCCAAAGTCCCAAGAGATATTATCAGCGTTTTCACTTTGATTTTCAAATACGATGTCAGCACTTTCGCAACCCTCTAAACCATCGCTGGATATGGTAGCCTCTACAAAAGGAAGTAACGTAATGTCCACCGTCACTTCTTCGTCATCTTCACAGCCATTATCTATGGCTTGCAGGCTGACAGTATAATCACCTGGAGCATCATATTGGTGAATAGCATCTACAGATTCTATGATGGTTCCGTCACCCATATCCCAGATATACTCTAAGAAATCAAGACCAGTTGTATTGGTCGTTTCTATAATTTGATCAATGCAATTGAAATCGTAATTAAACGTAGGATTAAAATCTTGAGGAGTACTTATAACTATTTGAAATGCTACAGTATCTGCTAGATTACAACTTAGGGAATCTGAGGCTATCATGGTTAAATCATAAACGCCAGGTTCATCATAAGTAATAGAAGGCTCATATTCTTCAGAAGTAGTTCCGTTACCGAAATCCCAATCAAATTGATCTCCGACAGAGAAGTTTTCGAAAGTGATTTCGAAAGGGGCGCAACCAGAGATGTCGTTACTAGCCAAGGCTGCATTTACTCCAGAAGCATCGAAGTTAATTTTGAATACTCCTATATCCCAACCTGGCTCTTGATTTGTAGCCCAAGCATCAGCAGTGGTGCTAAATCCACCACCTGAGCAAACCCCTTGATAAACTATTCCGTTTTTATCGAATCTACTAGTTCCTCCATCCACATGATTTTCAGTGTAAAACGTCCCGAAAATAATGTCAGTTAGGTCCTCTTCATAAACAGCTAGATAGAAACCACCTGTGGTAAACAACGCGTCATCTGTTGTTTCCAAATCTCCAAAGGCACTATATGCAGAGATATAGATGTTATCACAATTATCCACTAAGAATGCATCAGGGACAAAATCCGTGTTACCGTTTCCACTACCTACTACTGTTCCTACTAATACTTCACTCAAGTCATTGGAGAATTTGGTGATAAACTGGCGAGAGTTTGGGTTTTCGTAAACATCATCAGTAACTGGCATATCTCCTCCTCCTTGGCCAAATACGAATACATTTTCTTCGAAATCTAGATCCATAAAGAAAACTTGATCTTTACTGTCTGTTCCATGATAGGTGCTATTTATAAGGGCAGTACCAGCCCCATTGAACTTAGCTATAAAGCCATCTAGTTCTGTTCCAAAACCTGCAGCTTCACCGATAAAGTTGGTTTGATAAGCGCCAGGTGTAGTCGGCATATTGTCACTAGCGCTTCCTGCTATAAAAATAGAACCGTCAATAGAAGTTCTTATTCCATAGCCCATGTCATTATCAGTTCCTCCGAAGTACGTACTTATTAAAAGAGTACTTAAAGTAGGGTTAAGTTTTACTATTACGGCATCTTGTCCACCAGCGTTAGTTGTCTGATAAGCAATTGAAGTTACTGGAAAATCAGGGGCTTGACTTCCTGAGACTATAATCGGATTATTATCATAATCTACTATAATTTCACCTCTGTAATTGTCTCCATAATTAGCGGCATTAGCATTTTGACCATCTGTTCCAGTTCCTCCTAAATAGGTGGATCCTATCAGAGCACTTCCGTCTTGTTCTAAATGAGAAACAACGATGTCATAAGTAAAGCCTCCACCTCCATCTGCATGCACTGTTTGCACCGCATTTCCAGTTACAGGGTAATCTGCGCTAGCAGAACTGCCATAGACATATAGCTCTCCTTCATTATTAGTTACTAAAGAGTGAGGGTAATCTGAAGAATTTCCTCCTAAGAAAGTGGCCCATAATAAATCGGTGCCTTCAGGGTTAAGTTTACTGATGCCGATATCCCAAGTACCTCCGCCATAAGACTGGTCAAAAGCTCCAGTAGTTACTGGGTATTCAGATCCTGAAGCTACACATCCAGTGAAAATATTTCCTTCTAAATCAAACGCGGCTGAGTGGCCATAATTACTAGAAAACCCAGTAGTTCCTGAAAGGGTAGAGGCGATTAATTCAGGATCGATGACTAATTTTAAACGTTCATCATATCCATCAGGAAAGGCATAACTAATGGTATTCCCTGTTTTTACGTAGTCACAAGCGACTTCTGTTAATTGTCCATTAACCAATTGGTAAGCAAAAGGTTTACTTTCTGTGAATTCGCCTAGTGATGTTACTAGAATTAGGTTACCGTCTTTTATGAAGTATGATTGAAGTCCATCATAATCAAATGCTATTTGGTCTGGATTTGAACCTGGGTAGACAATAAAGTCATACTTAAAGTTGTCTTTTTTACTGTACACTTTTAAGTCAATTCCAGTATAAATTTCTGGATAGTCAACCATTTCGAAGACACCTACATCAGAAGACCACTTGTTCTCGTTTTGTCCTAAGAAGTAATTATGATGGTATGATTGCTTTTTATCTCCTGCTGTTTCAGTTTCCAGAGCGTTTATCAAATTCAATTTCCAGGCGTGGCCAGGAACAGAGAAAGCCATTTGTTCTTCTACTGTCGCAAATTGTAAGTCATGAAGCTTTGAGAATTCTTCTGCGTCTAAAAATGAAAAGGTAAAACCATTTTCTTCTAAATAGACAGAGCCGCCATTTGGTAAACCTGCCCTAAAGAGAACATTTTCATTCCATTGACTTTGGTTTTCTACGAATTCTAATGCTTGTCTTTTATCGTGAGACCATGCCGAAACACAAATAATTAGCATTAAAAGCAGTGAGTAGAGCTGTTTCATTTTAAGGTGTTCGTTAGTTATCTATAAATATAGACTGATTTTAACTCTGTTTGGTTGCCTTTGAAGCACAACTTTCTAGAGACTCTTAAACCACCGGCCTACATCGTAATTAGGGCTCTTTATCATAGGGTTATGATAGTTGAAATTAAAACGTGTCTTGGAGAACGATTTAGTTAGATGAAATCAGTTATAATAAGAAGAGGATTAACTATTTTTATTTGGTTAGCGCCTGACATATTTTCTTAATCATAGCAGGCCCCTCATAGACGAATCCACTGTAAACTTGAATTAAATCAGCTCCTGCTTTTATCTTTTCTAGGGCATCTTCAGCTGAACAAATTCCTCCAACTCCAATTACAGGAAACGCGTTTTTAGAAGTGGTTTTTAAATATCTTATAACTTCTGTGCTTCTATCTTTTAGTGGTTTACCACTTAATCCTCCATTTCCTATAGCAGAAATAGCACTATCTGAAGTGATTAAGTTTTCTCGACTGATGGTCGTATTGGTAGCTATTACTCCTGAAATTTTAGTGACTGCTAGGATTTCTACTATATCATCTAACTGCTCGTTGGTGAGGTCTGGAGCAATCTTTAAAAGAATGGGTTTAGGCGTGGTTTTAAGATGGTTTAAACGCTGTAATTCGTTAAGAAGAGCGGTAAGCGGCTCCTTATCCTGAAGGTCTCTTAACCCTGGGGTATTCGGGCTGCTTACGTTTACTACAAAGTAGTGTACATAATCAAAGAGCGCCTCGAAACAAATAACATAGTCATCCACGGCATTCTCATTAGGGGTAAGTTTGTTTTTCCCTATGTTTCCTCCTATGATAACATTTTTAGGCATTTTTTTTAGCCTTTCTACCATGGATTCTACTCCCTTATTATTAAAGCCCATTCTGTTAATGAGCCCTGTATCTTCTTTTAATCTAAAAAGTCTTGGCTGTGGATTTCCATCCTGAGGTTTCGGGGTGACGGTTCCTACTTCTATGAAACCAAAACCTAATGCATGCATTTCGGCAGCTACTTCAGCATTCTTGTCTAGTCCAGCGGCTAGTCCTACAGGATTAGGGAATTTTATACCAAACAACTCCTTTTCTAATTTAGGGTTGTTTACTCCATATAGACTCTTGAAAATAGATTTTACTCCTGGGATTTTAAATCCATTTTTCAATAAACCCAAAGTCACATTGTGTGCTTTTTCAGCTTGAAGTTTGAATAACAGAGGTCTTAAAAGAAGCTTATACATCGGGTCAGATTTACAGCAAAAATACCATTGCTACGCAGCCCATACAAGTAAAATTACTCTGTAGTTATTAACTCGTGAATAATTTTATTAGCACTCTGCCAAGAGTAGTTTTCTAGGATGAATTTTCGGGCGTTGGTTCCTAGGACTAATCTACTTTCTGAGCTATTTAATAAATGCATTACTAGTGTTACTAGATGTTTATCATCTTGGTATACATGTAGATGCTCATTGTGTATGGCTTTAAGCGCATTGTTGGCTAGCGGAGTAGTGATGCAGGGCAGCCGCATACTCATGGCTTCTAATAGCTTGTTTTGAAGTCCTGTTCCTTGGCGCATAGGAGCTAAGAAGATTTTAGCACTATTAAATTCATCTCTTATATCATTTACCCAGCCGGTGACCTTAACTCTATCAGAGGCCAGTGAAAGTAGCTCATTAGAAGGAGTGGCTCCAGCTATAGTTAATGTTATAGCTTGATCCACCTCCCAAAGCATAGGCATAATAGACCTTATTAAATAGAGAGCAGCATCTTCATTGGGGAGGTAGCCCATGTTTCCTGTGAAAATGAGATCTGTAGTCTTGTTTTCTGATTCTTGAGAAGGCGTGAAATAGTCGAAATCTACTCCGTTTGGAACCACAGAGATAGATTCCCTTTTCTCGTGGTAGATTAAGTTTTTATCCTGTGAGGAAATGATGGAGTGATTCTCGAAATAATCAAATATGAGGTTTTCATAGGCCACTAATCGCTTGGCTTCTTCCTTTACTAAAAATTTGCGTATTCCTTTAGAACTGGCTGTTCTGCGCGAATAGTTTTTGTTAAGGGCATCCATGTAATCCAGCGTCTTAGGCATTTCATGGAAGTTTTTCACGTATTCAGTAGTTCGTACTAGCTGCGCGTAAATATGTGCTGGAGCTGTTCTTTGTATGATCTGCTGTATTTTTCGCGCTACACTTTTTTGATAAAAGTAATGAACTTGAAAGGGTTTACTAGAAAATGCTGCGTAGCAAAGTCTTCCCAGTTGTTTTATTTTGCTTAGTTTAAAGACATGAAGTTCAGAGCATAGTGGGGCTATTTTATTCCTGTCTTCTTCGCTAGGAAGCTTGTCTGTGAGGCAGCATAGAATAATCTCATGGTCATGACTTAAATGAACTAACTGATGATATGCTCTAAGCTTATCTCCTTTTTCTAATGGGTAAGGAAACCGACTGAGAATTACTAAAAGCTTCATTTTATTTGTCAAGCAGATTTAAATAAAACTCTGTTAATTGTATGCTGAGTTTTTGGTTATCGAAATTAGCACAGACAAATTCTCTAGAGACTTTTTTCTGTGTGTTTATTTTCTCAGGATTATCATGGAAGTCTCTAAGATGTTTTAGAAAATCATTTTTTGTATCAGCCAAGTAAATATCTTCATTCTCTTTAAAATCTATTCCTTCAGCCCCCAGTTTAGTGCTAAGAATAGTTTTTCCAAGTGCCATGCCTTCTATGATTTTCACTCTCATTCCCCCAGCAGATAATATAGGAACTAGCATGATAGATTTACTGCTAATAAATTTCTTAGCGTCTGCAACCTCGCCTACTACTTTTATTCCAGGGTAGTTCTCCTCGTTAAATTCTGCAGGAATTTTTCTTCCAGCTAAATAGAAAACCAGGTTAGGAAATTCTTTTCTAATAGCGGGCCATATTTGTTCTAAGAACCATGTTACACCTTCGAAATTGGGAGGCCATTCTAGTGAGCCTAAATGAAAAAGAGACATTTCTTCAGGAGGATCTTCTTCTGTATACTCAGCGATGTTAATACCGAATGGGATAGTTATTAATTGGCTTTTTTGAGCATTTAGTGAAGCATACTTTTTATAATCCTCTTTAGTAATAGTCACGATTCCGTGTACTCTTTTTATAACATCTAATTCAAATAACTCCAGCTTTTTAGCCAAGTGTTTTAAATAGAATTTTTTGGCTACATTTTTAGTTCCGTCAGCCATTCTTTGCCAGATGAGGTATTCCAGATTATGACTTCGGAGCACACGTTTCCCTTTGCTATATCTTTTGGCAGTAGAGAGGTATGGCATCATGAATAGGCTTTCGAATTGTATGATGTCGAACTTTTCGCGTTGCAATAGGCTTTTCAGCCTCATATCGAAATCAGGCGAAAAGAAACGGTTTATGTTATAGCTATCCTGGGTAAGAAGATTGGAAAACGCATCTACTATATTCACTCTAGTGTCTACGAAAATGCTTTCAAAAGAAGTCGTCTTCAAGTAATGTTCATCCAACTTGTCCTTTAAAAATGGATGCTTAGGAGTGTGAATACTAAGAATTTTAACTTCATGTCCTTGATCTAAGAGTCCTTTTGTTAGGGCGTCCATGGCCAAGCATCCTCCATCTATAGACGGCCTAGGTGGTTTATGACACAGTTGAAGTACTTTCATGCTTTAGAGGGTGCTTTCTTTTTAAATACTCCAATGATTTGCTGCCACAGTTTATTGTAAAAATCGGCATCTGTTATACTCGAATCTTTAGCGGCTTTATACGTTAGAAATATAGCTAAGGGTATTAGTACAAAAGAGCTTAACCAGATACCTTGCCATGGCTCAAGTGATCCAGATTTCACCATTTTCTCTCCTACTGTGGAGAGTATAAAGAACATAACGAAGAATCCTAAAGCGATTACTGTAGGAAATCCATAGCCGCCTTTTCTAGTAATGGCACCAAGAGGCGCTCCTACAAAAAAGAGAATAATGCATGAAAAGCCCAAGAAGAATTTTTTATGCCAATTTATATTATGGACATTTATTCTATGCAGTTTTCCTTCTAGCTGTTTAATCGTTCTTTGGTTGTACTCTTTGTTTTTCCTACTCAGATTGATGGCTTTATCCAGGGCTCTGTTCTGCTGCATTTTTCCTATTTGGTCAAAAAAGTAAAGGCTATCAGGTTTTATAGTGTCGTTTCTAACGAGTGAAGAGTCATTAGTCAGTCTAATTCCTCTGAGTGATTGGGTAACTCTATCGGCTTCTGATTTTTGGATGCTCAAATTCAGAGAGTCTAGACCTTGTTCTAGTTGTCTGATAGTCATCATTTCCTCTCGGTTCTTAAAGATGTCTTCGTCTTGTTCTTTAAACCCAAGAGAGGATATATCTAACCGAATAATATTTTCCTCAAATTTACTTGATACAGATGGATAGGTTTTCTTCCTTTCTGTAATTCCTTTCTCGTAAGGTTCGTCATAACTAACACCATCATAAAGGGTTATGGTCATGTACCGGCTTTTATCTTCTTGATTCATGACACCCCTCTTAGCTCTAATAACTCTTCGGTTTCCTTGGTTTAAGGTATGGTCATAAATAAGAACATCCGTCATTTTTCCTGTTTCAGTATCATTTCCTCTAGCACGAATAACGAATCCATCTATATCTGTATAAAAGATATTAGGAACTATATTCATAGTAGGGGCTTTTTTAGTGACGCTAAATAAGAGTGTTTTAAATTTAAGCGTGGCTACCGGCATAATGTTATTAGCGAAGCCAAAGGCAGAAAAAGAGACGATCATAATGAAGAAAATGAGCGGGCGCATAATTCGGAATAGCCCCATGCCACTAGCCTTCATAGCTGTGAGTTCGAAGTGCTCAGAGAGGTTCCCGAAAGTCATGATGCTAGAGAGAACTATAGACACTGGTAATGCCAGATTTACTAGTGGGGCTGAGGCATAGATGAGTAGTTCTAGGATGATAGTCCAGTTCAGACCCTTACCTATCAAATCATCTATATACTTCCATACAAATTGAAGCTCGAATATAAATAACCAGATGAAGAAAGATAGGAAGAACGGTCCTATGTAAGATCTAAGAAGTAGTTTAGAAATTTTCTTCATTGCTGCGCAAAATTAAGTATTACATGCATGCCTATTTCCATAGAATTTAACAGACTTCAAGGTCTTTTGTTTAAAATAATTATTGGGTATATTTTGTAGTGGAAATCTCAGGTCTATTTGACTAATTAAACGGAGGTTTTTTCAATAAATTTGTCGTACATGAAAGTATTTCTCTTAGGATATATGGCGAGCGGTAAAACTACAATTGGCAAGAAGTTGGCTAAGGAGTTGAAGTTGGATTTTATAGATTTAGATGCTTACATAGAGGCGCAAGAGAAAAAGAGGGTTTCTGAAATTTTCAATGAAGGCGGAGAGGCTCTTTTTAGAGGAGTAGAAATGAAATACCTAAAGGAGTTAATTAATCTAGAGCCTGATGCTTTAATTAGCACTGGTGGAGGAACTCCGTGCTTTTATGATAACATAAAGGATATGAATCAAGCAGGATTAACGGTGTATTTAGAAATGGATGCCAAGTCATTAACCTACCGTTTGATGAATGCCAAGGGTGATAGACCATTGGTAAATAAAATAGGAGAGGATGAGCTATTAGAATTCGTAGAACAGCAGATGGAAGAACGAAAATTCTATTATTCCGAAGCCCAAATTAGAGTAAACGCACTAGGGTTTAATTCGGGTAAAATTAAAGCACTGGCATCCCAAATAGAAGAAGCTTGCCAGCCTAAAAATTAATTTAAGAAATGATTTCCTGCGAGATACTATAATTCGTTTCTCCTTTAGATTCGAAGTAATTTTTAAGAAGAATATCCGCTAGAAGTCCAGAAATAAATAACTGAATCCCTCCTAAGAATAGAAATATAGTAAGCAGAGGCATGGCAGTTTCAGACATTCCATAACCTGCTATGAATAAGCCTACAGTAGTGATTCCGCATGGAACACTAAGAAGGATGAAAATTAATCCTAACCCACCGAGTAAATGGAGAGGACGAGCTGAGTATTTATTCCAAAACCAAACAGAAATCATATCTATAAACCCTTTCAGCGTTCTCTTCCAGTTATACTTAGTAATACCTGCTGTTCTAGATCGGTGGTTCACTACGACTTCGCCTACTTTATAGCCTTTGATTTTTAAAATAGCAGGAATGAATCTGTGCATTTCTCCATACAGAGTAACACCCTCGAAACATTCTTTTTTGTAAATTTTTAGAGAACATCCACTATCGTGAATCCCGTCATTTACGAGTACTTTTCTCAGAAGGTTAGCTCCTCTAGAGACGAAGTTCTTAAGGAAAGAGTCTTTTCTGTCTTTTCTCCAGCCCGAAACTACGTCTAGGTTATCCTCTTCGAGTTTTTTTATCAGCTTGGGAAAGTCATTGGCATCGTTTTGAAGATCCCCATCCATAGTAATGAAGTAGTCTCCAGTGGCTGCTTTTATCCCTGCATCCATAGCAGCAGTCTGACCAAAGTTTTTTCTAAGAACAATTAATTTTAACGGGCTTAGATCTTTACAGTTTTCCACTGTTTTATCTGAAGAACCATCATCTATGAATATAATTTCATAGTCATAATTATTCTTTTCACATGCTTGTTTTATTTCGTGATGCATAGGAGAAACATTGTCTTCCTCATTCATCATAGGTACTACTACGGAGATTTTCATGTGCTATACTTTGTGGAATTCTTTATACCAATTTACGAACTGCGAAATTCCATCTTTTAAGGAAGTTTTTGGCGAATAATCAAAATCATTTATCAAATTATCTACGTTAGCCCAAGTTTTAGTGACATCTCCTGGCTGAATAGGCATGTAATTTAGTTCTGCTTTCATCCCTAGAGAATCTTCTAAGGTGTTTATGAAGTCCATAAGTTTAACGGGTTCATTAGCGCCTATGTTATATATTCTGTAAGGAGCAGATGAGGTGTCTGCCTGAGGATTTAACGGATTCCAATTTACAGAAGGAACGGGCGGTTTTTTTAAAACTTTAATTGTTCCTTCTACTATGTCATCTACATAAGTGAAGTCACGTTCCATGATGCCATTATTGTAGACATCTATTTTTTCACCAGACGTGATTTTATTAGCGAATATATAATAGGCCATGTCTGGCCTTCCCCATGGGCCATAAACCGTAAAAAAGCGTATTCCTGAAGTAGGAAGCTGGAAAAGGTGGCTATAGGTGTGGGCTAATAACTCGTTCGATTTCTTAGTAGCAGCATATAAGCTCATAGGGTGATTCGTAGAATCCTGAGTAGAAAAAGGCACAGATTCATTAAGCCCGTATACGCTAGAAGAACTAGCATAGGTAAGGTGCTTTATCTCGAAATTCCTACAAGCTTCTAAAATATTAGCGAATCCTACTATGTTAGATTCTATATATACACTCGGTTTCTCTATACTGTACCTCACTCCAGCTTGCGCTGCCAAATTTACTACGTAATCAAATTTCTGATCGGTAAACAACTGGTTAAGAGGTGCTCTGTCCACTAAGTTTAGCTGTATGAAATGGTAGTTTTTAAACTTAGAGCTAGGGAGTAGGGTCCCCTGTAATAGCTTAGAGCTGGATATTCCCATATTGTCTAACCTTCCAAATTTCAGACGAATGTCATAGTAGGTATTTAGGTTGTCTAACCCCACTACATAGTGTCCTTCATTAACTAACCTTTGAACGGTGTGATACCCTATAAAACCTGCTGCTCCGGTAACTAAAATTCTTTTCATTTACTAGTGATTCCTATGATAACAATAATTAGGTAGAGTTTGAAGTTTCTGCCTTATTGAGGTTCCAAATATACTACACAAGACCTCAAGGAATTTTCCATAAAGGATTGAAAACTCTTAATGAGTTGTTTCTAAAGTTTACTTTTTTTTATACCTAAGCTGCCAAAAGCAGGGGTAAGGGTATGCAGCATTAACTCTGAGAAGTAGGTGTAAAGTTCACAATTGTTTCTAACTCACATGAAATTCGAATAACTTTAGTTTGGATAAGTTTGGTGTATTTAAGGTACTTCGTACCTTCGCGGCTTATATAAAATCGAAAAGATCTTGGATATATTCGAAAAAATAAGGAACAACAGGGGACCGTTAGGAAAGCACTCTAAACAATCACACGGTTATTTCACCTTCCCTAAATTAGAAGGAGAGATTTCTAACAGAATGACCTTTAGAGGGAAAGATGTTTTAGTGTGGTCTGTAAATAATTACTGTGGATTAGCAAATCATCCAGAAGTAAGGAAAGTAGATGCAGATGCAGCTAAGGAATGGGGTATGGGATATCCTATGGGAGCTAGAATGATGTCTGGCCAGACTAAATACCATGAAGAGTTAGAGAATGAACTTTCAGACTTCATGCAAAAGGAAGATACTTATTTATTAAACTTTGGATACCAGGGCTGTATGTCTTGTATAGAAGCTTTAGTAGATAGAAACGATGTAATCGTTTATGATTCTGAGTCTCATGCGTGTATGGTAGATGGAGTTAGACTACATCAGGGTAAACGATTCGTTTATCAGCATAATGACATGGATAGCTTCGTGAAGCAGCTAGACAGAGCTAAAAGATTAACAGAAACTACTGGAGGAGGAATTTTAGTAGTAACAGAAGGTGTTTTCGGTATGGCCGGAGACCAAGGGAAGCTAAAAGAAATAGTTTCTTATAAGAAAGAATATGGTTTCAGATTATTTGTGGATGATGCACATGGATTTGGAACGATAGGAGAGAACGGAAGAGGAGCTGGAGATTTTCAAGGAGTACAGGACGAGATAGATGTTTATTTCGGAACGTTCGCTAAATCTATGGCTACTATAGGAGCGTTTATTTCATCTGATGAGCAAATCATCGATTACATGAGATATAACATGCGTTCTCAAACGTATGCTAAGTCTTTACCTATGCCTATAGTAATAGGAGCACTTAAAAGGTTAGACATGCTAAGAACTCGTCCAGAGTTTAAAGACAATCTTTGGAAAATAGCTACAGCGTTGCAAACAGGATTAAAGTCTGCAGGATTTAACATAGGAGCTACCAACTCAGCAGTTACTCCGGTATTCCTATCAGGAACATTAGGAGAGGCCACTAACCTTACGTTAGACCTTAGAGAAAATCATGGTATTTTCTGTTCGATAGTAGTTTATCCAGTAGTACCTAAGGAAGTAATCATGCTGAGGTTAATACCTACTGCAGTTCATACTCTGGAGGATGTAAAGTATACGATAGATACTTTTACCAATATGAAAGAAAAATTAGCTGCTGGAGATTATGCAGCTGAGAAAATCGCTAGCTGGTCATAAGTAAATAAAGAGAACTTACTAGAATATAAAAAAGCCCCATTCAGGAATCCTGAATGGGGCTTTTTAGTTTTAGAAGCTATCTCCGACAGTCAGTCAGAGACTTTCAGTTTCAACTATTCTATATACTAACTCTTATCTTCAAGTTTGCCATCAGCATGCTGGGCAAAACGTCCTTTTGTTCTCGGGTGAACTGGTCCAGATTCATTCCACGGCCATCCACCAAATTGGGTGTCCTGGTAGTCTAAAAATGCTTGTCTGATTTCTTCTTTGGTGTTCATTACGAAAGGTCCGTGCTGAACTACAGGTTCTCCTATGGGTTTGCCTTGCAATATCAATATATGACTCTCTTCAGCCCCACTTTCTAGAACCAAGTCTACATCAGCTCTAACATCGGCAGAATGATAATTTCCCAGCGTTTCGCCTTCTATTTTTAGTTCATTTCCTTTATAGAAATAAATCGTTCTGTTTACCCCTTCTTTCGCTTTAGGCAGTGTCCATTTAGCACCTTTATCCATTTTAATATTCCATACAGCTACATCATTATCCTCAGAAAAAGCCCATGAACTCGGTGGAGGAGTCGGAGCTTTTTCTTCTCCTACCTTTCCAGCGATTACCTCTATGCTGACCTTCCCCGTTTCATCTATATGTTCATATTTAGGAATAGACTCTGCCCATAACATTTTAAAATGCGGCTCTACGAATTTATCTTTCTTCGGCAGATTAAGCCATATCTGGAATAATTCGAGTGGGTTATCTTTAGTATCTTTCACTAAAGGAAACATTTCTGAATGCTGAACCCCTTTTCCGGAAGTCATCCACTGTACATCTCCATTACCATATCTACCAGAAGCTCCCGTAGAATCCGTATGGTCTACCATTCCTTCTCTTACTACTGTTATAGTTTCGAATCCTCTGTGAGGATGACCAGGAAACCCAGGCACATTTTCACCGTGGTACATTCTCCAGCCGTCTTTTATTAAAAAATCTTGACCTATGTTCCTTCCCGCTAAACTAGCTGCGGGACCTTGTTTTTCATTTCCTTTAGGGTAGGCATCTTCATGATGAACACAAAATAGAAATGGATCTTGGGTTTCCCATTGGAAACCCAGTGGCTGAATTCGCTTAATAACGGGCATACTATCTTTTGTTTCTTGGTGATTTTCTGATTCAGATTTAAAGGTAAAGGCAGCAGTAGCTGCCAGCAAACCTCCAGAAGTAACTACTGTGGCTTTTTTTAAAAATCCCCTTCTGTTGTTTTTCTTTTCCATGCATTAAAATTAATTCTTAAAATGGCTATATCTATTGATCTAGGTTAACAAGTGATTCGTTCTCGTTAATCAGCGGATTGTAATTCTTGATTATGATTCAGTCAAGAAGTTGATGTTGGCAATTTTTACCATGATGAATTTGTTTTTAGAAGTACCTTAGCACAGCTAATAAACTTACATGGGCCCAAGCTTAAATAATTTAAATAGAACAAACAACCTGCTGACAATAATGGTTGTAGTTTTGATTTTTTACCTACTTAAAATCTTGTCATTTATCTTCATTCCATTGACTTTTGGAATGTTTATGGCATTGCTTTTTTTGCCCATAATGAGATGGCTCAGAACTAAAGGATTGCCTAAGTGGCTTAGTATAGGAGTGGTAATCGGGATCATTGCGCTTATATTAAAGTTGTTCGGTGAGCTAATTAAATTATCGAGTAGAGAAATAATAAATGCAGATAGTAATTTCTTTCAAAAAGCAGAAAGTAAGTTCACTCTACTTATAGGTAATGTAGAGAGTTTTTTAGGCATAGAAAGAATTGGAAATGACAATGTCTTACTTCACTACCTCAGCCAAGCCAATGTATTTGGAAATTTTGGAAATACCTTAGATTTTATTGGAGATACGTTGACCATGGCGCTAATGACCATTTTCTTTGGAGTACTGCTCTTAATGGATTCGTTTAATTTTGAGAGGGTATTAACCAAGGCTATTTTTAAATCGAAGAGCATGTCCATTAGGACATTTCTAAAAATAGAAAAAGACATTGCTCGGTTTCTGATCGTTAAATTCCTAGTGAGTTTCGGTACGGGAGTTGGATTCTCCATAGCGTGTTACTCTTTCGATGTGAGTTTTCCTATTTTTTGGGGAGTGTTTGCCTTTTTAATCAACTTCGTTCAGATGGTTGGAAGTGTGATTTCTGTTGTGCTCCTGTCCATATTTGCCTTTGTAGAGATAGAAGCTTATACTGTTCTATTAGCATTTTCTCTTATAATCACAGGAGTTCAAGTGCTGTTCGGAGCTGTGTTGGAGCCTATATTTATGGGTAAAACATTTTCTTTAAATGTCGTTACAGTGCTCGTCATGCTCATGCTCTGGGGATTCATCTGGGGTGTACCAGGGTTAATTATGGCCATTCCTATCACGGTAATTCTAAAGATCATTCTAGAGCAGATTCCATCCACTAGAATGATGGCAGAGATGATGTCTGGAGGGAGCAAAGTTTAGTGCACCAAAAGCCCTATTTATTTTTTAATTGTTTAAAATCTATAAAGAGATATTGAGTACTCTATATTTGCTAGAAACCTCACCTCAAAAATGACTCGATTAACCATCCTGCTGGCCGTATTTCTTGTGGCTTTTTCCACAGACATTGCAGCGCAAAAAAAGAACAAGAATAAAGCTGAAGACAAAGAACTTACCTATAGCTCCGATCTGGTTTCAGGGCTAAATGTGAGAGGAATAGGACCCGCGTTAACCTCTGGGAGAATAGCCGATTTAGCGGTGAATGCTAATAATCCTTTTGAGTATTATGTGGCTGTGGCTTCTGGTGGCGTTTGGAAAACGACCAATGCTGGAACTACTTACGAGCCTATTTTTGATTCTCACGGGTCTTATTCTATAGGATGCATTTCTATAGCGCCTTCCAATGAGCATGTGGTGTGGATAGGAACAGGAGAGAATAACAACCAGCGTTCTGTAGCCTACGGAGATGGAGTTTACAAATCGGAAGATGGTGGAGCTACGTTTAAGAATATGGGCTTGAAAGAGAGTGAGCACATTGGAAACATCCTTATTCATCCTACAGATCAAAACACGGTTTACGTGGCAGCCTACGGGCCCTTGTGGAGTGAAGGCGGTGAAAGAGGCGTGTATAAAACCACAGACGGAGGAGAGAACTGGGAGCTGATCTTGGAGATCTCTAAGGACACGGGAGTTTCAGAAATAGCGTTCGACCCGATAAATCCGGAGGTGATTTATGCAGCGGCACACCAGAGAAGAAGACATGTGTATACGTATATAGATGGTGGCCCAGAAACCGCACTTTACAAAACTGAAAACGGAGGAAAAGACTGGGATAAGTTAGAAAACGGACTGCCAGCTGGAGATATGGGAAGAATAGGAATAGCTGTTTCGCCAGCCAATCCTGATGTGGTTTATGCCATCATAAAAGCTACTGAAGACGGAGGGTTTTACCGTTCTACCAACCGGGGTGCGAGCTTCTCTAAAATGAGCGACTATTCTACCAGTGGAAACTATTACCAAGAAATTATTTGCGATCCTTACGATGAAGACAAGGTGTTTTCCATGAACACATGGCTGCACCACACAGAAGATGGAGGAAAGACATTTAATAAAACAGGAGAGAAATCCAAGCATGTAGATAACCACTGTATTTGGATAGACCCACAAAACACCGATCACTGGATCGTAGGATGTGATGGTGGATTGTATGAAACACATAACCATGCTGCTGATTGGGCATACAAGCCAAATCTGCCTGTGACGCAGTTTTACAGAGTGGCGGTAGACCAAGCAGAACCATTTTACAATGTGTACGGTGGAACCCAAGATAATAATACGCAGGGCGGCCCTTCTAGAACGTTAAACAATGCAGGCATTCTGAACCAAGATTGGATTATTACGAACGGTGGAGATGGTTTCGAGCCGCAGGTAGACCCTTCTAATGAGAATATCGTTTACGGTCAAGCGCAGTACGGATGGTTGATTAGATACGATAAAAAATCTGGACAGCGTATGGGAATTCAGCCACAACCTAGAGATGGAGAGGCGGCTTACCGTTGGAATTGGGATGCGCCACTGCTCATCAGTCCACACAAACCAGAGCGACTGTATTTCTGTGCCAATAAAGTATTCAAGTCGGATAACCGAGGAGACAGCTGGGAGGTAATCAGTGAGGATTTGTCTAGAAATGAAGACAGGAATACGTTTAAAACAATGGGTCGTGTCTGGGGAATAGATGCGGTGATGAAGAACAAGTCCACGACTATTTACGGAAACATCGTAGCATTTGATGAGTCGGCTAAGAAAGAAGGACTGCTCTATGCGGGAACTGATGATGGGCTAATTCACAGCAAAGATGGTGACGGAAACTGGGCTAAGATGAGTTCTTTTCCAGGAGTTCCAGACCGTACCTATGTAAATCAAGTGTTGGCTTCTGTGCATGATGATAACACGGTTTTTGCGGTGTTTAATAACCATAAAAACGGTGACTTTAAGCCGTATGTTTTGCGTAGCAATGACCAAGGAGACTCATGGAATTCTATCTCTGGAAACCTTCCAGAGCGCGGTTCTGTGTATTCTATAGCGCAAGACCATGTGAACAAAGACTTGCTTTTTGCAGGAACTGAATTTGGGTTGTTCTTCACGGTTAATGGTGGAGAGGAATGGACACAGTTCACAAACGGAATTCCTACGGTGGCTATTAGAGACATAGCGTTGCAACGCAGAGAAAACGATGTAGTATGTGCCTCCTTCGGAAGAGGATTTTTTATCGTAGATGACTACACAGCGCTAAGAGAACTCACGCCAGAATTACTGGAAAAAGAAGCACACATCTTTACCATCAAAGAAGCGCTGATGTATGTGGAAACCAACCCACAGGGAGGAAGAGGTAAGGGCTCGCAAGGAGAAAGTGTTTACACTGCACCCAACCCAGAGTTCGGGGCTACGTTCACTTACTACGTGAAAGAAAAGCCAGAGACGCTAAAGGAGAAAAGACAGAAAGCCGAAAAAGAGATCAAGAAAGAGGGCGGAGATGTTTTCTACCCAACCAAAGAAGAGATAAGAGCAGAGGCCGAAGAAGAGAAGCCGTACCTGTTATTCATAGTGAAAGACGATGCTGGAAATGAGATAAATAAAATGAAAACTGGCCCTAAGAAAGGCATCAATAGAATGACATGGAATTACCGTTATGCTACTACCAGCCCAGTGTCATTGAAAACAGAAGAAGTAGGACGTTACAGCTCAGCTGATGATGGCCAGCTAGCCCTTCCAGGAATTTACACTGTAGAACTATGGCAAGCGGTAAACGGAGAATTGACCAAGCTAGCAGAACCAGCCAAATTCAATGTAGAATTACTCAATAACACCACGCTGCCAGCTACTGATAAAAACGCACTATTGGCCTTCCAGAAAGAAGTACAAGAACTCAGGCGTTCGGTATATGGAGCATCTACGGTGATAGGAGAAACAGAGGACCGATTGAAGCATATAAAAGGAGCAGTGCTTCAAGTACCCGGAGTTCCACTGTCATTAATGGCTGAGGTAAAAGCCATAGAGGCAGAAATGACTCAGTTGAAATATGAAATGTATGGAGACTACGAAATCTCCAAGCATGACTTTGAAACTAACAAAGGAATTGAGAGCATGGTGGGTTATGTGATTTACCAGTTATGGTACACCACATCAGCACCCACAGACACGCAGCGAGACCAAATCACTAGAGCTAGAAAATCCTATACGCCATGGTTGGCAGAGCTAAAAGCACAGATGAAACGTGTGGAGATTCTAGAAGGGAAGCTATTAGAATTGAGAGCTCCTTATACTCCAGATAGGGGTGGGGATTGGAAAAAAGACTAGAGTCTTTTTTTCTGGTTTGGTGTTTGGGGTTCGAAGTTGGAGGTTCGAGGTTTTGAAGTTTGCCCGCTGACTGAGTGGTTTCGGCTCTGCCGAAATTGTATCGAAGGTCAGGGAGTTGGAGGTTTGCGATTTCTCTCCGTTTGTCAGTGCCCTTCGGCTATTGCTTATTTCCAAATTTCGGCATAATGAGTTTCTCCTTTTAAAGGGATTGATTTTCGACATTCTGTAGGAAAATAGAACACTCTTGTAGGCTTGTTTTTGATTATTTCCGATTTTATATTTTTATTAAGACTAGTCAACTTGGAAGAGTATTCTTGAAAATCACTATCAGGAACTTGAAAATAGACTTTTTCCAGTTTATTTACATTTTCAAATATTCTTAAATCAGTCTCCCAATTGTACTCCGGGAAAGAATATCCGATTATTACCAAGATCTCTGTTTCAGCTAAGATTTTATTGGCTAACGGAACGGTTTCAATAACCTCAGGTAAATCAATATCTAAATCTTCTTCCCATGAAAAATATAATAAGGATGTCTTAAAACGTGAGTGAATTTGCTGATTATAAATATCAAGATATTCAACTATTTGACTATTCAATCCTGAATTTAAATTATGAGCATTAAATATAACATTTTTGTATTCGGCATTTGATGTATCTGTGAATAGTCCAGCTGAACCATTCATTTTAACGATTTGATTTTTAGAATTGCCTTTATGGATTTTTGTTGAAGGATAAATATTCAGTTTATTTTGAATTTCATCAATAGATAAATTAGGATAATTTTCGTTGTAAGACATTTCTAATTGAAGATCATAATTCCATGACAATATATTAACATTAGTATCTAAAAAGTCTTTTTTAGAGGTGAGAAATTTCATCCAAAATTCCGGGTATCTTGAGTCAATGATTTCTGACTTGCCTATGTCTTGAGGATTTATTGGGGAATTCGTGTAGGCTTTTAAAATGAAATTTAGTCCTTCTTGATGTTGTTCGAATAGAAAAAAGCATCCCAGAATAGTCTTGAATCTGTCGAATGCTAGACCATTTTCAGTTCTCAAATAAAGTTGTTTTGCGTAAACATCAATGCTAGTGTTTTTTCTACAACCTTCTATAGCTGAATTTAACTCTGATAAGAATTGAACATTACTGTTGTGGATTATGTTTTCGATACCTATGCTGCCATTCAAGTATGTCTGAAAAATTTCAAGTCTATCTGCAAATGCTCCTGCTAAGGGTAAAGCCCCGGCACTTGCTCCTGCTCCAAATATGTATGTTAGTTTTTTCTCCATTGACTCTAAAGTGGTTTTTTTCAAAATTACATCTAACCATTTTAAGTCCAGCAAATTGTGAAAAACTCTGTAAAAATTTCCGATTTCTCTCCGTTTGTCAGTGCCCTTCGGCTGCCGCTCAGGGTACGGTATTTTACTCGGTTGATAATTACTTTTATGCGGTGGGAGTACCCTGAGTGCTATGTTGAGCGTTTTCTGTCGAAGTACGATAGCTGAATGGGAGAATGGTGAGGAACTGTGTGCTATTTGATTACATTATCCGAATAGGGTAAGGTTGGAGATTTCTATTGAAGATGTCACCCACCCCAAATCACTAATGAATGATCTGATTAAACTGAATAGCATGCGATCAGTGATTTACCCCTCCGAAGAGGAGAGTTTTAATTGGGGAAATGAGTGGGTGCTATTTGCGAGTCAATCGCGCTCCTTTGAGGTTACCAGCAAGGTGGAGTGAATTCATTCGAAAAACCCACTCCCTAATTCAAATTCTTACTTCCCGCCTAACATCCCTTGAGTCACGTTCACCAAGCTTTCATTATCCAATCTATAAAGTCCACCAGAGAAACCTAACCACATGGTTCCTTTACTGTCTTCTAATATGCTTTGAAGTCCGTTAATGCTAAAGTTATCTGAGAGGTCTACTCCAGAAGGTTCTGGATAGAAAGTGAAGTCAGTTCCATTGTGCTTATAGATTCCTGCTCCAGTGGCACCTATCCAGATGTTTCCAGACTTGTCTGCGTAAATGGTGTTGATATTATTTTTATCTAACCCTTTTTCCTTTTTGAATTTCAAGAAGCTTTTCCCATCATACATACTCACGCCTCCATTATTATCTCCAGAGCCCATATTTTCTCTACAAGCGAACCAGATGTTTCCGTTTTTATCTTCTGCTATGCTTATTACACTATTACTGGAAAGTCCATCCTTTTCGGAGAAATGGCTGAATGTTTTACCATCATACTTATAAGCTCCGTCTCCATCTGTGCTAAACCACATGTTCCCTTTACTGTCTGTTAGGTCAAAAGAAACTCCGCCTGGTGTGCTGCAGAAAGAAGGTTTACCTTCAGCCTCTGTAGGTACTTTGAATTCTGTGAATGCTCCGTTTTCATACCTAAATATTCCGTGGTGCGAGTTTACCCAAATATTTCCTTCAGGGTCTGTCTTTACACTTTTCCAGCCGTAACCTAAGTGAGGAACATCTCCATTCTTTTCGAAAGTAGTGAAAGACATTTCTCCTTCACTATCAGAACCATCTAAGTCAAATAAACACATGTCTCCATGTGTACCGAACCATAGAACTCCATCTTTATCTTGTGCCATGTCGGCTACTGTTTTTCCACAGAGTCCGTCTTCTTCAGAAATGTAGGTGAGTGATTTGCCATCATATTTGGCTACCCCTTTATCGTGCGTTCCGAACCAAAGGTTTCCTTGTTTATCTTCAAAAATATCAAAGATGTTTTTGGCCAGTTGGCTATCCGAACATTTCTTTTTAGTGGTTGTAGAACAGGGTTCGTTCGAAGTCACATCTGCGCTTTGTTCCACGTTTTGACTTATAACTTCACATGAAGAAAGACAAGCAGCAGCGAGGAGAGAAAAGCAAAATAGAAGGGAATGAGTTAAATTTTTCATGGGCTAATTTTTGTTGTTTCCTCAAATGTACGTTCAGGAGTATTCGTGGTCTGTAAGGTAATGTAAAACAGTGTAAATGATGGTTAAACAGAAGGGTTTACAACTGAACCATCGGAAAACAAAGAGAATATAAGTGAGATGTTCTTCGGGTTGAATAGTGGAGGTAGCAGAAAAAGTGTATTGCTACGCTGAGAAAAAAAAGCGGTCTCGAAAGAGAAGATTTTCCGTTCAGTCAGGTAATGCAGTGGCCCTTTAAAAGCATACGGGAAGAGAAATAGTTCAAAAGGAATCACTACCGTAGCTAGGGCTGATGTTAATATCAGTCCTGTATTTAATTTGTCTATTCCTTCAGCGTTCATTTATCTAATTACTCTCACCAGAATTAAAGAATCCCTTTAGGAAGAATTTTTCTAGTCCAAGTTTTAAGGCGTTTGTACTTGTCTACTTCAGAATCTGGATTGAAGTCAACGGTGGTTTCCCAAGCGTTTTCAGGTTTGAATTCTTCTTCCATACCATCCAGTACGCCTCTGGCTATCTGTTCTGAGTTTACTATTACTATGCATTCGGTATTTAAATTGGCACTTCTAGGATCTAAGTTGAATGTACCTATGACTGTGGTTTTGCCGTCTATCACCATAGATTTAGCGTGAAGCCCGAAAATAGGTTGGTACTCTAAATCCAACTGTAGCTCTCCAGTCATAATCTGTTTTCTTATTTCCGCATCTGGCTTGAATTCGAAAATTCTCACACCAGTTTCCAAAAGTGTTTTTCTATCAGACTGATAACTGCTAAAGGCTTCTAAGTTATCTGTAGACGCCAAGCTGTTGGTCAGGATTCTCACCTTTACACCTCTGTCTACTGCAGCTTTAAATAAGTTTTGACTGAGCTCAGTAGTAATGAGGTAAGGAGTTTGGATATCTATAGATGTTTTAGCTGTTTTCACTAATTCTATCAATGCTGTGGTGGTAATACCTCCACCGCCTAGTCCATTCTCTCCATCATTTTTCCCTGGTTCATCAGAGATAAATTTAACATCATCTAACCAAACCAGTTTTCCCGAGTTTTTAATCTGCTGAAAAACAGAAGGCAGATTTTCTATTCTAGTTCTCACTTGAGGCCAAAAATTATCAGGATTGCATGCATACTCATGAAGGGTATTAAATGTCTTATTTTCCAATTCTTCGTTGGGCTCATTGGTTACTATAGCAGACACATCCACGCTTAAGTCACTCTCCCAAAAATCATCAAAAGAAGCGCTCACACTTTTACATTCACCGCCTACTAATAGAATGTCTCTGTCTCTGAAATTATACTCATGGTCGTAATCGAAGTATTCATCAGCTATGTTTCTCCCTCCTGTGATTACTACTTTATCGTCTACTATAAATGTTTTGTTATGCATTCGCTGGTTGGCGTCCCTAAAATCGGTGGCGAACTTTTTCACTTTTTGAAGAATATTCTTTCCTAGGTTTACTCCAGGATTATAGATTTTTACGGTAATATTTTCATGGGAGCTAAACGTAGAAATGTCTTTCGCATCTGCATCTAACATTATATCATCCACCAAAATTCTCACCTTAACCCCTCGGTCAGCAGCTCTCACTAAGTAATCACAAGCTATTAATCCTACGTTATCTGTAGAGAAAATAAAATATTGAATATCTATAGTTTTTTCAGCGTATTCACTCAGCCATGCGCGGGCTACCATAGAACCGCTGCCATCTTCTAACACATAAACTCCAGTTTTATCTTCCATGAGTTCCTCCATTTCTGCCAGTGTGCTTGAAAGAGAGATAGTGTCATTTCTATGGATAGCGTCACAGAAATCTGTTCCCGGCAGCACAGCGGTTTCTTCACCACAGGATAGGATAAATAGTAAAGAGAAAAAGAGTAAGATCTTGGTGAGGGAAGTAATCTTCATAGTGTATTCGTTTTCTTTCTGCGTGGCAATGGGTTATTGTTTTTGGATTCTGTGAAAATAGCCAAACGTCAGAAAGTTAATTTAAGTCATTCAATACCGTTTAGAATTCAATGCCATTAAACAAAATAAATTTTTTGGACAGCGTAGAAAGCAGTTCTCTAATCTAGAAATTATTTTCAAGCATATAGCTTAGAATAGGCTTGCACTTATCCTCACATGCAGGATAAAACTCACCATGAACTTTATCCTTGTAAATGGTAGATTTTCCCCACCAGAATTCGGCTATGGCCAGTGGTTTCATTTTATTCTCGAACGCATAATGAAGTAGTTTAGGAGCGGCACATTCTCCTGCTCCACCAGCTGGTTTTCTTTGAGCATATTCTTCAAATATGGAAATCAAGGATTTCCTTTCTCCAGAGAGGTTTAAAAAATGATATTGGTCAAATAGCTGGTTTTGAAGATTGGTAGACTTATTCTTTCGTTTGTTTTTTAGTGCCACTATTTCTGCGGTAGTTTGAGCCGTATTCTCAATAATTAACTTGGCTATTTCCTCACCTATTTTAGATAATTCAGTCATTCCTATATCTAGGAAATTATCTTCTTGGGTAATATCAAATAAGGCAGGAACGAATCTAGCAGGATACTGACCGCCATCTAATTTCCCAGAGAAGGTGCTCAAATATCCCAAAGAACCCTCAGCAGTTTTAACGACTAAGACACCAAACATTTTCCCTTTTACTTTTCCAGACTTCCCTAGAGTGAAACCAAAATTATGAGACCAATTTTGTTGGTTTTCTAGAATGAATGTTTTTAAATCTTCAGCTGCTTCTAAGCAGATTTCAGGAGAAGTAGTCCCGAATGGATTGTTTAGCTTTTCTGGGAGAAAAGACAGATTGTCGGTATTTTTAAAAGGAATAAATCGACTGTCTGTCATAGCGCTGCAAATTTACTTAGTGTCAACCCAGAAATAGACGGTTTTAGTAAAACTTATTTTTTATCCGTTAGTTCTTTTAACCTTGCTTTTTCTTTTTTGGATACCCCATCAAAGCCCTTTTTTTTTAAACTTATCTAGCAGTACATCCACTTCCATCTAGGTGTTGAAATAATAGCTGGAATGGTATAATGCTAAATATGAAAAAAGCAGGTTAAACAAAAAAGGAGCTAAAGCTCCCTTTTTGTTTAATTAATTTATATCAGAATGACTCCTTAAGAGTCTAATTATAACTTCTAACGTGCTAGGAACTAGCCCTCATACTTAGGTTTCTTAGCTTTTTTCTCTGCTTTCTTTTCTTTAGCCGTTTTTAACGGAGCTTTTTTTTCTGTTTTCTTAGCGTCTTGACCTTTTCCCATAATCGTAGATTGTATTTTTTTACAAGGTAGAAATTTTTAGTGTTCCTTGCAGATTAATAATGCCTTTTCCAAAAATAAGGTTTGTGGATGAATCATTTCGTTAAACTCTTGGGCTGGAACAATTCCTCTGAGATTATTGAAGAAATAGAATTAGTCTACTTCCTCCACTTCTGTTTCAGGAGTATATGTTTTAGGTGAAAATCTTCTAATTATTAACCGAGTACCTCTGTCATAATTGATGTAACTCCACACCCAGTTAATGAATACTATCATTCTATTTCGGTAATCCACCAGTAACATAAGGTGCACAAACATCCATGTAAACCAGCCCAAAATCCCTCCAAAACTAAACTTAGGTAAATCTACCACCGCTTTATTTCTTCCAATAGTAGCCATGGTTCCTTTGTCAAAGTAAACGAAAGGCTTCATTTCTTTTTTTACTGCTAGTCGATTGAAGTTTTTTGCCAATTGTTTTCCTTGTTGTTCCGCTACAGAAGCTAGCATGGCATTTCCTTTAGGATACGTTTTAGATTCTATTTGTGCTATATCTCCTATGGCATAAATTTTCTCTTGGCCTTTAATTCCGTTATACTCATCTACTAGAATACGCTCAGAGCGAGTTCTCTTAAAATTGGGAGAAATAGGGGAGTCTCCTTTAATTCCAGCTGCCCATATCACCGTTTTAGCATAAAGGTTTTTCTTATCAGTAAACACACAGTCTCCATCGAAGTCTTTTACCAGCGTACTGGTCCATACATGAATATCTCTCTTCTTGAGGTAATCTTCACTTTTCTTAGAGGCGAATTGACTCATGGCAGCCAGCACTCGGTCTGCAGCTTCGACTATATGAATCTGCATTCTGCGAATATCTAAATCTGGATAATCCTTAGGTAAAATATGAGTTCTTAATTCAGAAAGCGCACCAGCCAGCTCTATTCCCGTGGGGCCAGCACCCACTATTACGAAGTTCATAAGCCTCTCTCTTTCATCTAAATCTTGCGTATTTAGTGCTTCTTCGAAATTCTGGATGATTAAGCTGCGTAAATTCAGAGACTCTACGATACTTTTCATAGGCATAGCCAGTTTCTCTATATTCTTTAGCCCGAAGAAATTAGAAGTGGCTCCAGTCGCTACTACCAAGTAATCATATTCTAGAGGACCTAAGTCGGTATGAACGGTTTTAGTACCCGAGTCTATTTTTCTCGTTTTGGTCATTCGGAAGTAGAAGTTCTTTTTCCCTTTAAATATTTTCCGGATGGGATACACTATAGAGTCAGCTTCTAGCCCACTAGTAGCTACTTGATAAAGCAGTGGCTGAAAAGTGTGAAAATTATTTTTGTCGAGAAGTACTATTTGAAATTTAGAGCTATCTACTTTTTTGCAGAATTTCAATCCTGCAAAACCACAACCAATCACTACTATGCGAGGCAAGTCGATGTCGGGGATGTTCATTTTAAGTGTTTTTTACCGCATTAAAGGTAGAGGGTTCCCATATTTTATGAGTGTTAACATTTTGATATGAAAAGGGATTAATTGGGTCTATAAATTTTCAGTCATTTTTATTAATTCATAAACTCTTTTTTCTACTACCTGAGACTTTTGGCTAACCATTATTTGAAATCCCATAGTCCCAAGCATTTCTCCTAATTTTTCTCCGTCAATATCTTGATTGAAAATGTTTTTAAATTCAAGATCTCTTTCTTTTAGCCATGAACGTTGCTGAGTTCTTAGAGCTGTTTTAGACTGTGAATCTATTCGTGACATTAAGTCGGTGTATACAACATTCAGCATGCTGTCTGTTATTCCGTAATAGGTGGAAATTTCAGCAGTCATAGCTCCAGTATCTATTTGGTTTTGCATGGAGTCTTTTAAATGATCCATTTGAGTTCTATAATCTGGAATTGAGGAAGGATTGAGAGGGATAGATTCAAGCTCATGAGCTATCTCTCCTGTTGTGACATTTTCCAAAGGCATTTTTGTTTGCTTTTCAGCTTGCTGTGATTGAACTTTTTTACCGTCAGAGTTGCAGGATGTAATAGTTGATAAAGCTGTAATAGCTAAGATGTATACGAATTTCATTTTCTTAAGTGTTTATTTTCCAATGTAAATGTAACAGTTATTCTTACTTCCGCCAAAATGAAGCCGTTACTAAAGATAAAATAACACACTATAAGACACTTAAAAGAAGCGCAGACCATCCCCAAAAGAGAGCCATCAGTAATACTGAACCAGTATAAATAGGTGGAATAATATTCCTTTCTGAATAGAAAAAAGTATTGAACGCAAAAAAAGGACTCCTCAGCCCCTTTTTAATCTTCTTCACATACCTTAACCATGTAAGCTAGAAGTTTTGTTTGTTTTCATTTAATATTACGGGATGTTTACATTTGAGGTTACAAAAAAAATAGAAAAAAATGTTGAAGAGAATGTTGTGTTGTGCTGTAATGCTTGCTGCTGTTGGGATTCATGCACAAGAGTTTTTTACCGTAATGAACTATAATGTATTGAATTTTCCGACTGGAAGCATGCAGAATAGGCAGGATACGTTAAAAAAGATTTTAGATTTCGTAGAGCCTGATTTCATCTTACTCCAAGAATTAAAATCAGAAGCCGGATTAATTAGCATAGCAGAAGAATCATGTGTGGATTTAGATGGAGAGTACAGAGCTGCTACTTGGGAAACTCTGCAGAGTAATCCGAATAGTGGCTGGCCACTTCAGCAGAATATCGTTTATAACGCTGAGAGATTTACACTGCATGAAGAGAACGTGGTACTCACGAGTTATAGAGATTTTAATGAGTTTATATTCTACTTCAATTCTGAAGAGATAGAAAACCAGCAGGATACAGCTTTCTTATACGTGTATACCACACATTTAAAAAGTAGTCAAGGCGGGGAGAACGAGCAGCTAAGACTAGAAATGGTAGAATACTTTACGGCTCATTTAGCTACACTTCCAGTAGATGCTCAAGTCATCATCGGAGGAGATTTTAACCTGTATAATAGTGATGAACCGGCATATCAGTTATTATTAAGTGAGGATAATGCCATCCAATTAGAAGATCCTATAGATATGCCTGGAGACTGGCATTCCAGTAGTTACCCAGATAAATCTATCCTTACTCAGAGCACCAGAACATCTAATATTTTCGGTGATGGAGCTGGAGGTGGACTGGATGATAGGTTTGACTTTATGCTTTGTTCGGAGAACATGTTGGACGGATCTTCAGGATATCAATATGTGAACAATTCCTACTATTCATTGGGGAATAACGGTACGTGTTATAATGAGAATATCACTGACTGTATGCCTAATTTTAGTGTGCCTTCCAGCGTAATGAATGCACTTTATTATATGTCGGACCACTTGCCAGTTATCATGCAGCTGCAGTTAGATCAGACGAGTTCTATTTCAGAGTTAAATAAAAAAATCCTTCTGCGTAGCAATATGGTCACCGAAATCCTAAGATTTAATCAGTCTCTGAATGAAACTGTTGAAATTTATAGTGTGACAGGAAAAAAGCTATTGCAACGCCAACTAAACGGAAAGTCTATAAATGTAAGCGACCTTTCCAGCGGAGCTTACATCTTAGTAATAGGAGAAGAAACTTCTTTAAAATTCGTAAAACTATAATCGCAGTCCATTAGCTTTTGGCAGATAGAATAAAAGCTCGCGGGAAGGATTAGAAAGGAATTCACCTTTGAAAATGACTGGAGATTCAAGTCTGATTTTGAGTTGAATAAATGGGTAGATTTGGGCTTGGAACATGCCAAAACAAAATTGAAAGATATTTAAGATGAGTAGAAAAATAGTAGCAGGAAATTGGAAGATGAATAAAAGCATTGCAGAGACTCATGCTTTAGTTCACGAGTTAAACGAAATGGCTAGTGCTTGGCCTTCAGATGTGAAAGTGATTATTTCTCCTCCTATGTTATATTTAACACAGGTGGCAGTTAACACAGAAGATAACTTGCATGTAGCAGCACAAAATTGCCATGCAGAAAAATATGGAGCATATACAGGAGAAGTGAGTGCAGTACAATTAAAGTCTAGCGAAATTAACTTCTGTATTTTAGGCCATTCTGAGAGAAGACAGTACTTCGGAGAAACAGATGCATCTGTAAATGCTAAAGTAAAATCATGTTTAGCAGAAGGAGTAACTCCAATCGTTTGTATAGGTGAATTACTGGAAGAGCGAGAAGCAGGAAAAGAATTTACCATCGTAGAAGCTCAGTTAAGAGGAGGTTTAGAAGGACTTTCTATAGAAGAAATAGAAAAATGTATAGTAGCCTACGAACCAGTATGGGCTATAGGTACGGGAAAAACAGCATCTTCAGATCAAGCTCAGGAGATTCATGCTTTTATTAGAACTAAGCTAGCCGAAATAAGCTCTCAAGAGGTAGCAGATAAAATATCTATCCTTTATGGAGGGAGTTGTAAACCTGCTAATGCAAAAGAGATTTTTTCTAAGCCAGATGTTGATGGAGGACTTATAGGAGGAGCATCTTTAAACGCTTCTGATTTTAACGCCTTGATAAATTCTTACTAAGTGAACTATAAAGAAGTATCCTTTAAGTTAACTCCAATTCTTCCTGCACGAGAGGTGCTAACTATGTATTTAGCTGAGGTAGGTTATGAGAGTTTTGTAGATAACGAGGAAGGCCTGCAGGTGTATATACCCGAGCCTGATTTTAATGAAGAGACATTAAAAGAAACTATAGCCAAGGTATCGGCTTTTTGCACGGTAACGTATGAGGTGATTCATCATGAAAAACAGAATTGGAATGCGCAGTGGGAAAGTTCCTTCGAGCCAGTAGAAGTAAAAGATACGTGTAGAATAAGGGCCCCATTTCATGAGACCAAAGCAGGTTTCGCGCATGAGATTATTATCGAGCCTAAAATGTCATTCGGTACTGGGCACCACGAAACTACAAAGACCATCATAGATGCAATGTCTGAGTTAGATTTTACTGGTAAATCGGTATTAGACATGGGGACAGGCACGGGAGTGCTAGCTATTTATGCTGAAAAACTGGGAGCTTCGGAGCTCGTAGCTATAGATATAGAAGAATGGGCTTATGAAAACACTATAGAAAATGTAGAAGTCAATAGCTGTGATAAGATAGAAGCTAGGCTAGGAGGAAAGGAGCAGATTAAGTCTTCAGAGGTTTTCGATATAGTAATAGCCAATATTAATAGAAACATTCTTTTAGAGGATATGCATGCTTATGCTGCTGCTATGAAAAAAGATTCAATTCTACTTTTAAGTGGGTTTTATGCTTTAGATGCTCTTATCCTAACAGAAAAAGCAAGTGAGTTTGGCTTAGAAGGGATTTTGAGAAAAGAAGAAAACAGTTGGACTGTTTTAGGATTTAGAATGAATTAAGCCAAACGCTCATTCTGGGTTGTTTGTTATCCGTTAGCGTGTTTTCGTAGTCTTGTATCGTTCTTTCATAGAGAGGTTTATAGTATTGATTGTGAATTCACTGGGGCCGATGTTTGATTAATCACCCGTTAAAAAAAGACTAAATCGTAAAAAGCCCTTTCAAATCATTGAAAGGGCTTTTTACTTCTGTTTCTTAAGACACTATCTCAGTGTAATACGCTGAGATTTCTCAGATTCGTTCCCGCATTTGTCCACCGCTTTCCATGTTCTTATTAGTGTTTTCTCTGCTCTAGTCTCACTCACTGTTACTTCTATGACATCATCACCTAAATCTTTAGCGCCTACTACTGGCAGACTTGGAATAGCATCTTTAGAAACAGTCACATCCTCTGGAGTTCCGTAAATTTCAGGTCCTTGTGTGTCTTGTAAACTAAGGTATTGCTCTGCTCCAGCTTCATTTCCGCAGCTGTCAGTGGCTTTATAAGTTCTTATTAAATTTCCTATACAACCTCCACTGGCCATTCTTTCAGAGACTTCTACATTTACTTCACCACAGGTAGAGGTGAACGCCACATTAGGCCCGGGAACATTATTTGCATCTACTTTAAACGCCTTTTCATATTCAGAAATACTTATTTGGGCATTAAGTCCTGCAGCTAGTGTACAAATCCCTAATATGAATATTATTCTTTTCATCGTTTTATTTTTTTATTAGATGTCAATAATTACACCATAAAGATAAGTTAATTGTATTGACTAGATTCTAACCAATTACAGGACTATAATGTTTCTTTTATCCATCTCAGCGCCTGTTTGAAGACAGTTTGGCGACTGGATGAGATAGAGTTTTAACGCTATTGTTTTGGCGTTGGCTAAATATTTACACATATTTGTTCTACTGAAAACTAATAACATGGAAACCCGTGTATAAACGTGCTAGACTTCTACCCCTACTATTCTGCTTATTTCTTTGTCAATCAATTGCCGCTCAGTCTGATTATTGTTTTCAGACAGGAACTGCAGTAGACCTAACCGCGTTGGATTTTCCCGACTGTAGTGGTGGGCTCACCTATGATATTAGCGGAGCTGGTGCTGATGATTGCACTGGATGTTCTAATAATCAAAATTTCACTAGCCCTGGTAATATCACCGTAACCGCTTATGAAGGAGGAGAAGAATGCGATGACATCACTATCACATTAGTTAATGGTCCAGACATTATTCTGAATGTGGGCTCGGCCTCAGATTGTAATGAAATAACTTTTGAGGGAAACTTCTCCGGATCGGTCACAGATTGGAGTTGGGACTTTAATAATGATAACCAAGAAGATGCCAGTAGTGAAAGTGGAACGTATGTCTATACTGAAAATGGAAGCATAGAAGTAGAACTTACAGTTACCACTAATCAAGGATGTGTAGCTACATCCACCCAAAATATAGATGTAAACGGACCTATAGCTGATCTGTTAATTCAAGGGAATCCTGAAGGAGACGCAGAATTTGAATCTATTTTCACGGCCACATTTGCAGGAAATACTTGTACCATTCCTTTCTGTGTAGATGATATAGAGAATACTCACAGCATTATTTTAGATGACAATACGGATAATTTCTCCAGTACCAATCAGTCGTTTACCATTACGCTAGAAGGAGCAGGAGTTTTATATACTAATACTTCTGGATTACCGCCATCTGCTATAAACTACGATTTTCCAGCTGGAGCTTCTGGATTTTATGACCTGACCTATGAGGTTGTAGATCTGGATGGGTGTAGTCATATTAAAACATATCAAGTGTATATCTCTGAGTTTTCTAGTCCAGATACCGATTTGGAAAATATTACAGCCCAACAAGATGCTTATTGTGTTGGAGAAGTTCTCCAATTCGAAATGACAGCTGATGCCTTAAACCCTGAAGATGTTACTTACTATTTTGCTATTGGATGCAGTACCCCTTTTTTTGATCCATCACAGTATGTTTTTCTTCAAGAGTTTAATCTTTCTCCAGACGAGACAGTAGTAATTGACTGGCCCGCTGATATAAGCTCATGTCAATGCCCGAATGATAGATTTACGGTTTATACCTATGTGGATAATCCATGTCAGACAGAACCTCTTGAAGGAGCCACACAGCCCATAGAGGTGGCTTTAGATACTAGTCCAGATTTTGATGCGCCAGATATTTTATGTGTAGGAGATAATATAGATTTTCTATGGGAAGGTGCTGAAAACTTAGGAAACTCTTACTGTGGACCAGATCTCCAATGGAACATTACTGCTCCAGACTTAACCGTTATTGACGGAGGAGATGATGAAGATCTAAATTTCACTTTTGATCAAGTAGGAACCTATACAGTTTGCTTAGAAATCGAAGGGTGTGGAGGAGCAGAAGCAGACATTCTTTGTGAAACTATATGTGTACAGGAATTACTCACGAACTCTTCACCTGGATTAGTGGCTACATTTCCCACGGCTTCGGTTTATTGCATAAATGAAATCTTCGAGCCTACTATCACACTGCCACCATTGTTTTGTGAACCACCCACAGTAACTTGGTCAGTATCGCTTTCAGGAGGAGGAAGTGCTAATGGAGATTATTCTATAGACGATAATAATTCACTTACACCGACTATTACCTTCACAGAGAAAGGAGATTATGTAGTGAGAGCTCAGGTCTTTTCCGAATGTGGAAATCCTTCATTTACCTCTACTGTATTATTGGTCGGAGGACCACCATCAGTTACTGCCGATGCAGGAGTATTGACCTCTTGTCCAGATGAAGTGTTGTGTTTTGATGAGTCCTTTTGTGTAGATGATTGCAACGCTAATTTCACCACTGCCACAGTTACAGTGTATGAAGGAACTATTGCCAATTGCAACGCACCAATAGCGAACATTATAGCTTGGCAAAGTGGAGGAAATCCTTTAGTGAGTTTTCCTGCTGATATGCTAGGAACAGGATGTTTAGGAAGTAATAATTCGTGTAATTTCTCTTGGTTAGTTCCAGCTATTCCGCTTACAGAGTATACGGTGGTAGTAGAAGTAATTAATGCTTGTGGTACTGATGTGGATTGTATTCCTATTAATGTAATCGTTCCAGGAAGTTTAACTATTCCTATTCCAGCGCAAGTATGCGTGGGATATACAATAGATCCTCAAACTACAGCTTTATCTAACTGTAACTGGCTAATTAACGGAAGTACAGTTTGGACTCCAGGTAACACAAGTTTGGTAACGATTAATGCTGCAGCTACCGTTACAGTTAACTGCACTTTAGGAGCTTGTCCTCAGAGTGTGAGCACAGATGTTACGGTTTTTCCAGCTATAAATCCTGACATTTCAGGAGGAACAGTAATCTGCCCGAGTGGATTAGTGAGTTTAATAGCTACTTCCGATACAGGAACCAGTTTGCAGTGGGTTGAAGGAACTTGTGCTCAATGGCAGTCAGGTTTGGCTACAGAAATTATAGGAGAAACAGGAGGGATTCTAGAGGTCACTTCTTCAGGAACTTATGCGGTGCAAATTACAGATGCCAATGGATGTGAGGCTTGCGCTCAACACGTAGTAACAGAAGAGTCAGCTCCTACAGAATCTTGTACAGATGTTTCGTTCTGTGAAACTGAAACTTCTAATTTAGTAGGATTAAGCTGTGCGACTCTTCCAGCTGGAGGAACTATTATTTGGACTGTTACAGACGAATCTAATGTCACGGTGTCCACCAATATTCCTAACACATATTCAGTAGGAGATCTACTGGCAGATTATGGTGCTTTAACAGCTAACCATACATTCATAGCGTCTTATGAGCTCGCCTCTGCTAATGGATGTGAGTACACAGGAGACTATACTATTACGATTAACCAATTAGGGTTAAGCACAGTGACTACAGAAGAGTCTTGTTTTGGCAGCGCATTTTCTTTAGTAGGAGGAGTTGATGCCAATTGGGATTCAGGTGATTTACCTGCAGGAACTTTTAGCATCTCTGGAGGGAATTTGAACATTAATGGTACATTAACAAATGCTACTTATACGGGCATTACCTATAATGACGGGTGTGCTCAGCAGCCATATCAGATTGTCATTTTCGAAAACCCTACCGTGGCTCTTTTAGGAGATACCTTCATCTGTAATTCTGCAGGAAGCACTCAGGTTTTAAGCGCAGATGCTGTAGGAACAGGAATTCTTTCTTACCATTGGAATAATGGGCTTTGCAACGCTGCTTCTGCTATTCCTGCTGAGACTGCTGTAGAGTATACTGTAACCACTGCTGGAGCCTATTCAGTTTCTGTAACAGATGACAATGGATGTGAGGCATGCGCTGAGGTGACGATTTTATTGGATGAAATGCCTACCGAGTCATGTGCTGATCTTTCTTTTTGTGAGACAGAAACAGCAGAAGAGATAGGCCTAGATTGTCTTACTGTCCCAGCTGGAGGAGCGCTTACATGGGATTTAGCAGATTCAGGAAACAGCACTGTTTCTACAGGAATGGCCGCTACGTTTACCGTAGGAGATGTACTGACAGATTTTGGACCATTAACTGCCAATGAAACATTCACTGCAGCGTATACTTTCGTTTCTGCGAATAGTTGTTCTTATGAGGGGAGCTATCAAGTAACTATTCAAAATTTAGGAATAGGAGCAATTATAGACATAGACACCTGTTTTTTTACTGACTTTAACTTGGTGGGAGGAGCAGGAGGAACTTGGGCTACGGGTGATTTGCCCGCAGGAACATTCTCTACGCCTGGAGGGAGTTTAGCTATCAATAATTCATTAACCGCAGGGAGTTACACTGGAATAGGGTACGATAGCGGATGTTCACAGCAGCCATATAGCATTACTATAACTGATTTACCCACTGTGACTATCACAGGAGAGGATTATCTATGTGATCTTGACAATGCCACACAGACTATTACTGCTGTGGCTGGAGGAGAAGCTCCTTTTTCATATCAGTGGGCTGAGAACACCTGTGTATTGGCTAGCCCATTAGCGCCAGAAACCAGTGCCGCATTCACGTTAAATTCTGAAGGGATATATTCTGTTCTATTAACAGATGATAATGGATGTGAGGCATGTGCAGATATTAATGTTTTACTAGATGCTAGTCCTTCATCTAGCTGCACAGATGAAATCTTCTGTGAAAACTTAGGAAGTGAATTAGTAGACTTTTCGTGTGTTTCTATTCCTGCAGGAAGTAATTCTCCAACGTGGCTCATAAGCCATGAGACCAATAATGAATTCCCTTATTTGATCCCTGGAGGTTCATTCTCAGTAGACGATTTATTAACCGTGTTTGACCCTGTAGAGATAGCAGTTCAAAGTAATGAGGTATTTAACTTTTACCATGAGTGGACTTCTGATGATGGGTGCGTGTATTTAGATTCTGTTCAAGTAACCATTTTAGATGAGAGTGTGGAGTTAGAACAACTCGATTTTTGCTCAGGTGATGAATTAAATCTAACTCAGCCGAATAACGGAGATTGGATTTGGACAGCTATTCCAGTCACGAGTGCAGATGCTATAGGAGAAGATGATTTTATATGGAACACTACTTTAGGAGATGCAGGAAGTACGTATGAAATTCGGTATACTTCAGAAGCTGGGTGTGGAGCTGTGGATTATGAAATTCAAGTAAATGCTACGCCTGTGCTTTCTATTTCTACACCAGAAGTAAATATGTGTATTCTCACTTCTCAGGACATCACTATAGACTCTGGAGTAGCCACTGACATTACTATAGATTATGAGTTCAATACAGATACACTGTCTATAAATACTACTGATTTATTACTAGATCCCATAGCACTCGCTATTACAGATACTGATCCAGGTCAGCTACATTTTCAAGGTTCGCTGGATTACGCTACTTTACTCGGAGGAACATTAACCTGCAGTTCAGAGGCATTTCAGGCTATAGACATTGTAGATACCTTATCCTCTCTGGCCGTTCCCAGCTTTATCTGTCAAGGGGAAGAATTTGATATAGATTTATGCGGTGATGGTGCAGTAGATGATTTCACATTTACCTTAGGAGGAACACCCTATACATCGGCCGATTGTCCATTTGAGATACCTACACTTTTCGGGACTCAAGCGTATGATTTAGAAGCCACTTATGGCGGAGTATTCGCGTTGCAATGCCAAGTTCAAGATGCTGGAGAAATAACTATACAGCAGCAATTGGCTTACGACTATGAAGTTATTTCAGACCCGTGTGCTGGAGGTCAGGAGGTTCAGTTTACCGTAACTTCAGGAAATACGACCTCTATCACATTACTGCCTGGAGAGGTACTGTCAAGTGATATATTGGAAGCAGGAGATGTGTTTACCGAAGTACTCACTTTCACTCCAGCTGACGGAAGTCTAGATGAGCAGTTTAATTATGATATAGAGATTACGGATGGAGTCTGTACTACAGAAATAGTTTCCGATATAGCCCAGTTCATAGCAGTACCAGATTTAGGAATTTCTATAGATGAGCTAATTAGTGATTTCGATGGTTGTGGAAATGATTTTCTCACCATGCAGATTTCAGTTCCTAACACAAATTTTATAGATGGAACTATCTGGACTATAGAAAGCGATTATTTTGCTTTCGAAGAGTTAGTAAATGGAGCAGGACTTCTTCTCCCAGATGTTATTGAGCTAGGTGCACCACCATTAGAAAGTTCAATAGTAATTATAGCAGCAGAGGTGTTTAACCTATGCGGCTCAGATGTAGATACAGTCTTTCATATTATGAATCCAGCAGATATTCAGCTGCAGGTAGCCGATTTAGAGCCTCAAGTCTGTCCGGGAGAAACCATTCAGGTTAACACGACCGTTAACTTAGATTTCTATGACTTAGATGCGGTGATTACACCAGCAGCAGATATAGACTGGAACCCTCTTTCAGAAACACTAGTGGTAGGGGCAGGAGTTCCTTCAGGAGATTACTCAGTAGAGTTTACAGCTACAGGAGAATGTGGTGTAGATGTAGCAACGGCTAATTTTTCAGTATTCGAATTTTTCTCAGCTGAGTTTGATATTACAGGTTTTAACTGTGCAGATGAAAGCATTTCCTTTTCACCATTAAACGCTCCAGATCTCTCCGGTTTCGAGTGGGATTTCGGTGATATGACTACTGCTAATAACCAGTTTCCTGTGCACATTTATGATGATCCTGGAATCTATGAAGTAACACTTTTGGCATTCCATTCAGGAGCCAACTGCCAAGTAACGTTTACCGATGAGGTAGAAATCGGTGGAGCACAAGTAATGATTACACCTGGAGATATTGGCTACTGTGGCGCTAGTGAAGCAGCTTACTCTATCGATTTCATCAATCCACAGGAAGTAGTGTGGAGTATTACTAATCCATACACGAGTGAAGTGTTAGAGTATTTAACAGAAAGTACTCCCTTGCTCTATTTTGACTTCGATGAAGACTCAGATGAAGTTGTAGAATATTTAATAGAGGTCTACGCATTAGATGAATTTGGATGTCCTAGTTCACAGTCGGTAAGTGCTGAGGTTTTCCCTGCACCTAAAGCGGAGATAGCGTATTCTGTGGCATCTGCTACTAGTGATGTGACATCTAATTACTCTCCAGGTTATTTACAGGTATTTTTAGGAATTCCATGTAGTAATGTTCAAATAGATTTCTTCAACAGTGAGGCAGTAAACAACTGTTTTTGGACTAATGATTTAGGAGATATGTGTGGAGAGTCATTTGATAATTGCTCTACATTAAGTTTCTGCACAGATGAAGAAACCTCTGGTCAGCTGACCATTCAAGTAGACAATGAATATCAGTGCACCGCCACTGACGTATTGGACATAGAGTTTATCTGCGCAGATGAAGTTACGCTCTATGTTCCTAATTCATTTACTCCTAATTATGATGGTATAAATGATGTATTCGAATACGCATTTAGCGGAGTAGTAGAAGATTTTGAGTTATTGATTTTTAACCGTTGGGGAGAAGTGATTTTCGAATCTCATGAATTATATGATTATTGGGATGGGTCAGATGAGAGAGGAGATTACTTCGTGGCGGATGGCGTCTATAATTGGAAAATAATTATCAATAGTGAGAAGACAGATGCCATTATCAGAAAAGGACATGTTTCTATTATGAGATGAGTTAGTTCTAATTCCCCACAAAAATACCAGTCCGTAAATTAATGATGCAGCAGCTATCTAGTTTTGAAAAAAGACAAGATGAATATCCTAGTGTTTTGTTGGTGTGATAATTCAATTTAAGGTATAAATCTAGCCATGATAAATTAGAATTTAAAAGGAGTAATGATCCTTTTAGGATTAGAAGTGTACAGGACTTCACAATCTAAAAATCTAAACATCATGAAATCTAAATTCAGAATAGTAATTGTACTATTAACAGTAGTAATTTCAGGCGGGTTTGTTATCCAATTCCGCGCTGCTAATTCCACTATATCGCCTGATGAAGGCTGCGTATTTAAAACCGTTTTTGAAGGAGAAGGAATAGAAAAAGAGTTTTACCTGCCTATTAGTGAGGAGGTAGAAGCTGTTTGCAACGCAGGACTAGAATGGCTAGTAACTGCCCAAAATAAATCGGGAGGCTTCGGTGCTGGTTCACATGGCGATAGAAGCATCGGTAATCAAAATCAAGTAGTAACTGATCCTGCTACTACGGCTATGGTGGCCATGGCTATCCTTAGAGATGGATCTAATTTAGATCAAGGGATTTATACCAAACAACTTTCACTGGCTACAGATTACTTGCTAGAGTGTGTGGAAAATAGCCCTGCAGATGCCTCTAATATTACTACACTTCAGAATACGCAGATTCAAAGCAAGTTAGGAGGGAATATAGATGTCATTTTAACCTGTCAGTACTTGACCAATTTATTGGATGAGATAAATGACGAAACAATTTATAGCAGAGTAGAGGATGCGGTATCTAAGTGTGTGCGAAAAATAGAAAAGAGCCATGACGGGACTGGTGCAGTGGCTAGTTCTGGATGGGCTGGGGTGTTACAATCTTCTTTTGCCGCGAACTCTTTAGAGGCTGCTGACGCCAAGGGAATAGCCGTAGATAAGGAAGTGTTGAAAAAAGCGAAGGATAACCAAAAGGAAAATTACGATGTGGAATCTGGAACCATAGCCACAGAATCTGCAGCAGGAGTGATGCTTTATTCTGTTTCTGGTAGTTCTAGAGCGAGTGCTAAAGACGCTAGAAAGGCTTCTGCCACAATAGATCAAGCGGTGGAAGATGGAAAGGTGGAAAGTGCAGCGCCTGTTACCATAGACAACTTAATGAAGGCAGGGATGGAGTTAAATGAAGCAGAGGAGTCTATGACTTCTTACCAGGTGTATAATGCGAGTAAGACCAGAGCTCAAGCTGCCGATGTAATAGCTGGTTTCGGTAATAATGGAGGAGAGGAGTTCATGAGTTTTTTACAAACTGGAGAAGGACTCATAGTAAATAAAGACATGGAATGGCAGCAGTGGTATAATGGCACTAGCCAACGTTTAATTGACATCCAGAATAAAAATGGTTCCTGGCATGGACATCACTGTATCACTAGTCCTGTGTTTTGCACGGCTACATCACTTCTTATTTTATCTGTGAATAATGATATAGATGCATTGGTAGCTCAGGGAGCGGAGCAGAAGTAAAGAAAGCGTTTGATATTGATAAAAACCCTGAACCAACGGTTCAGGGTTTTTAATGTTAATTGGATTTAACTCAATTACTCAGTTCTCCAATGACTAGGTGTGTTTTATCTCAAGATTTAGCTTTAAGAATCCCGTCATCGATAAGCACCTGAAAAGAATCCTCCATAGTCTCTTTCATAGGTCTAAAAGTCATCCCTAACTCTTTCTTAATTTTAGAATTATCTGCTTTGAAAGGAATGTTTACGTTGTTTTTCACAAATTTTCTAGTAAATAATTTATTAGTCATAGGGCCTACTATAGATAACAACCATTTTGGAAGCGCCTTTTTAGGCAACGGAAATTTATCACCATACTTAGGAAGAAGTGTAGTTCCCATTTCTAAGAAATTAGTGTTATGCGCAGAAGTAATGTACCTGCCTTTAGCTTCTGGAGTATACCCAGCTTTATAATGAGCATCAGCTACATCGCGCACATCTACTATTCCCACGCCTATTTTGGGAGCTCCCATTTTCATGTCTCCTCCACCTAGCATTTTTAAAATATTGATACTCTCCGAAGTATTATTAGCGGCATTAAGTGCAGGCCCCAGTACTAGAGACATATTAACGGTCACTAAATCCCAGTTGGATTGAGTTTTTTCTATTTCCCAAGCCTTTTGCTCTGCCAGTGTTTTAGAGTAAGAATAAGGTTGATACTCTAAGGACGCAGTGGTGTTCCAAATTTCTTCTGTTAAAACTCCTTCT
>Ga0208903_1000340_pt1 | contig 40735 bp, 67 predicted proteins | sample AntAceMetag02UKJ_FD_184769 | JGI IMG/M metagenome (GOLD analysis project Ga0208903, IMG submission 184769) | Saline lake microbial communities from Ace Lake, Antarctica - Antarctic Ace Lake Metagenome 02UKJ (SPAdes) (version 2) | ecosystem: Environmental > Aquatic > Non-marine Saline and...
GCGTTGGTCGAGAACGTCAGCAGCAGGGACGCCGTTGACGGGGCTTGTGCGGTCCCAGATTTCGTATGTCCACAGTGGCGCTTCGGCAGCGTGCAAAGCGTCCTGGTCGATGGCGTCAAATGCTGCCTGGATCTGTTCGTCCGTAGCATCAGGGCGGGTAAACCGGGTTGCCGTTTTTGCGTTGTCAAAGTTCATTGTTGGTCCATTCAGGTTGCGGCCAAATAGCCGAGTAGAGCGGCACGGCCAGCCGTAGGTTCGATCGAGGCTGAAACAAATTGCACAACAGTATTGGTCAAGGTGTAGCCGCTAATCTGCCCGCCTGTCATCAGGGCAGATCCATCGCCTAGCGTGCTTTGGCCTAGATTTTGGACTCCGACAGCCATCGACGTTCTAGTTGTCCACGAATTAGTCACCGGGCTGTACTGATAGACACCATTCTTGCTACCGGCGGAGTCGCCTGCTGCGACCAGGACATCCCCGTTACCCAGCGTGCTTTGACCGTGAGCCCGGCGAGTGACAGGCATTGCAGTTTTAGTTGTCCACGAATTAGTTGACGGGTCATACGACTGGACATCGGCCGATATAGTGCCGCCACCAACCCGACCGCCTGTCACCAGAGCAGTCCCATCATCCAGCGTGCTCTGACCGTGGCCGCTCCTCGTGGCTGGCAATGAGGCTTTAGCAGTCCATGAATTGGTTAGCCGACTATACGACCGAACATCGGCCGAATAGGCGTAACCGACCAAACCGCCTGTCACCAGAGCAGTCCCATCATTCAGCGTGCTCTGGGCGTGGTCGAAGCGGTAATTCGGCGGTATCGCAGTTTTAGTTGTCCATGAATTAGTTGTCGGATTATACGACTGGACATTTGTCGAAAAACTGCCTCCAAACTGCCCGGCTGTTACCAGGACAGTCCCGTCATCTAACGTGCTCTGGGCCATCGTGGCCCGTCCCGTAGCAAGCGAGGCTTTACTGGTCCACGCATTAGTCACCAGACTGTACGCCACGACAGATGTTAGGGGGGAGCCACCGTACGTGGCATAACCGCCGACCACCAGGGCAGTACCGTCAGCCAACGTGCTCTGGGCGTGGTCGTAGCGGTTGGCAGGCAACACGGTTTTCACATTCAACTGTTCGAGGGAATCATAAGTCGTCGCATTTGTAGCGAGTGCGTAGGCGACAGCATCCATCAGGTCACCGTCCTCGTCGTGCTCGTCAAGTTGTCACCCGTATAGACAAGCGCAGTCGTGACCGTGATCGAATCCGCCAACTCGACCACACTCGTCAACTTCCCAGTCGTATATGTCAAATCTGTTTGCTTCACTGTCGTCGCCCCGTCCTTCTCCAACACTTGTGTCAGATCGTCGCCCGTATAGCTCAGAGTGGTTGACCGTCCGTCTGTCCGATACAGCAACGGCTGATACGAAATTACGTCGCCATCGGTGCCAGCTAAACCGGCAGCCGCCCAGGTGTCATCGCCACGCAGAAACGTCGTAGAGTCCGCTGTGCCGGTTGGCGTGACCAACGCCAACGTACCCAAACCGAGATTCGTTCGAGCTGTCGCATCATCTGCCAAATCTGACAGGTTCGCAGACTGCGCCAATGCGCCAATATCGGCCGCAGCGAGTGTCACGACACCGGTCAAGCCGTTGATCGAATTGACCAATGTTTGCGGAATCACTGTGCGAGTGTCGGTGATCTCGGAATCGAGAATCGCCGACTCAGATGATATGCGTGCGATCGTCGCCAACGAGATCGACGTATCCGGCAGGACCGTCCCCTCGATCACTTCGATGACCGCCTGATCGGCAGGAGTCGAAAGGCCACCAGCCTGCGAATCGTTGACCCGGATGATTACCGTGTCGGTACGAGTGCCGGACACCGGAGACGGCGGTACAGGCACCGTTACGGCGGTCGTGGACTGCACCATATACATGCCCTGATCGACAGAATCGTCGCCCTGGATAACGCAGCCTCCAGCAGCAACATCCACATTGAACGAACCGACACCGTCCTGGGTCACCTCGAACCCTTCGTACACCTGCTCCAAGCCTCGGGCGACACGCTTGATGAGAAGCCGGTCGAGGCGTGCGCTGTACTCCAAGTTCTGAAGCCAAAGTGGAAGTTCGATCGTCATAGCGTCGAGCCTACAACACGGTCAAGATCAATAGGTGACCCATGCGCCAGCCGACCAGACCGACGCCGCAGCGGTCGATGGCTTGAACCAGGTGTGCCCGTCACGAGTCGTCGTCGGAGTCGCCTCGCCGTAGAAGGTGAAACCCGACGCACCGCCCGACGCACGTTCCAGTGCAGCGAGCCGCCGAAGCATGTCCTCGAAGAACGCTGCCTGAGCTTGGACTCCAGGCTTCGCTCCACGGGCGGTACTCATGGCGTCACCTCAACGCATTGGACATCGACAGACGATTCTCCCGAAGCGTCAATCGTCAACGTCATCGACATGACCTGGCCGTCCACCGAGAACTCGGGCACACCGGAAGGGGCGACCGTCGAAGCAGGCACAACGATATTGACGAAGTCGCCCGGCATATATCCGGCGTCGGTGATGAAGCGGGAAGCATCAATCTGACATGACCAACTCGCAATCGGGGAGCGGGCCGACTGGAGCAGGCCGTCAGCATTCTCCACGAGCGTCGATTGGTCGGTGACCAACGGGAACCCGGCGATCCTCTCCCACCGTCCTCGCGGATCAGCGGCGATCCCTGCATCATCGACCGAGACCGGGGTGGTGAAGTCGGCGTCGCCGTCCGCTATCACCGAGTTCGCGAACATCGAGGCACCCGAGTTGCGGGTCATCGACCGGGCCGTAACACCCAACATGATCGGTGTGCTCAGAGTCGGGAACGTCGAGAACGGGTGGACGTTGAGATTCAGCAGCCCGTCGATCCCCCACCACGGGCCGTCGAAAGTCGCCGACAGATTCGACAGGATGTCAGCGATGTTCTCGCCCATCAGATATGCCCGGTCCCGTAAGATGCCACCACCGTCGAGCGTCCCAGCAGTGATGCCCAGATCGCCGCCAGCTTGCGCCTGCGTATGTTGGATCAGCGCCCACACGATCTGCGCCTGATCGACTCCCGCATAAACGAGCGGCGACTGGACATGCCGGGCCGTCATCAAAGCCTCGTAGCCGACGGCTGTGACATTGACCGTATCGTCGCCGTCCGGCCCGAACGTCTGCTGCACCGAAGCGACACGGCAACGGGCGATCGTCACCCCGTTCAGATACACCCAGACATCTGTCGCCAGCTCATCAATCTGTCGTGCGCCAGGAGAGTCGCCTGCTACATCGAACGTGACCGTCGGGCCAGTGTCGAGCGACATCGCCACCGAAGCCGAGCCGAACAGGCCGACCTCCTGGATGGGTTGAGCGCCGGTATGCGGGCCGACACCCAACGTGAACACATCGGCCACAGCGACATTGACGGCGCTCACAAGTATGAGTCCCGCCAACTGAACACGACGGACGACGACGTACCGATGACGACACCGCCGTAGACGATCCTGTTGAGTCCAGGCTGGAGCCGCACATCTTCCCACGCCCACTCGTCAAAGTTGACTTTGCCGTACATCGAATCGGCCGGATCATTGTTCCGCAGGATCGTCCGAGAACGAGAGTCGAGAACGACCGACGTACCGCCGTTCAATGTCAGACCGCCGTCACGATTGAAGATGATCTCGGTCCCGTTGATCGTCAAGCTAGGTGTCTCGACCGGCCCGAAGATCACAGCAGTCCAGTCTGCGACAGCGTTCCCGGCATTGTTGACGATGTACGCACCGATACCGGCACCCGGCTCATACTGTCGGCCAACTTCGCCGGTGGCGTTCGTGTAGTACGGGCCGTACTGGTCGGCTGGCGTCGAGTAATGGCGACCGTCCTCGACATCGGTGGACGGCCGGATCGTCCGAGAGTTCAGGTTGGCCGACTCCAGCAGCCCGTTCGGTGCAACCCATGAAGCGACGACCTGATGGAACTTCGGTCGAACAATCGAGAGCGCCATGTCTTGCCCACGGACGACCGCAGAACGCACCTGTGTGGACCCAGGGATCGCCCAAACGAGTCTTGGGCGCACCCGTGGCGAGAGGTACGGTGTGAGCTGCTCAACGAGCAGCTGTGGGTCGGCAATTCGCTGGTCGATTGTGATTCCGAAACTGATCGCTCGTGGACCGACAAACCGTGAATCATCGACGTTGCCATCGGAGAGCGCTCGGGACCGAGACACCGCACGCACCTCTGGGAACCCGATCGCCCATTCTGAAACGACGTAGCCTGTCTCGCCGCATTCGCCAGCAGCGATCTGGTCGCTGGTCGGCCCGAGGTCCAGTTGCCCCAAGCTCGGTTCGGTCAAGTATGCGGTCATGCCGTCAGTCTCCTTGCGTTCATGGCAAGCATCGTTTTCTGTGCCACGAGATCGGCGTCGGTACCATCGTAGAAGTTGGCAGTAGCGATCGACACGACCGCACCGCCGCCGCCAATACCGGACTCGTTGAGAAGCTGGGCTGCACGGCGAGGTCGGTTGAGTGGCAGCACCAGCTCGGGGCCAGCCTCGCCGACCAGGGCGAGCGTCGGCGAGTTAATCATCGCACCGTTCGCGAGCTTCGGGATGTTTGGCAGCCCGAGTGTAAAGCCGTCGTATCCGACAGGCCCGATCTTGAAGCCGGGGATCTTGAACTCGATTGCGTTCCATCCGCCGATGATTGTGTTGATGGCCGTCTTGACAGCACCGACAGCCGTGTCAACCGTCGTCGTGATGCCGCCCCACACGGTGCTGAACACTTCGCCCAGCGTCTCCAGTGCTGTACCGGCAGCGTCGAATGCCGTGCCAAACACGTCGTTGAAGAAGTTGTATATCGGCATGATTACGTTGTCGAAGACTGTTTGGATGACACCCATCGCAGTGTCGAACACCGTGCCGAGAACCTCGAAGTAAACACCGGCAGCTTCGATCGCAATTTTGAACGCACCAACAAAGAAATCTTTGATCGGCAACAGCACGTCGTCGTAGACACCCTGGAAGAACTCTCCCATCGTGACGAAGAAGCCGCCGACCTCGCCCGCCTTCTCACCGATCGTTTCAAGCGCAGGTTTGAAGTTCTTATTCAGAAAATCAACGACTGGAATGATGACTTCCTCCAGCAGCCATGTCAGCTTGTCCGACAGGAACTCGACGGCGACGACCAGAACGGCGGAGATGATCTCAGCCGCTCCCTCAAGCAGCGGTGTCAGCGCCTCGATGATTTGGACCATCAACGGGAGCAATGATTCGACCAATAGGACAAGCGTCGGAACGAGCGGTAGAAGCGCCTCAATCAGAGACAGAAACAAATCCACGAGGATCGGCAAGATCGGAACGAGTGCGTCGATCAGCAGCGGTGCGATCTGCGCGAACGCATCGAGCAGCACCGTAAGCAGCGGCATCAATCCTTCGACTGCCTTGACCAACCCATCAGCGATCAACGGGATCAGCGGCACGATGGCTTCGACGACCGTCGTGAACAGCGGAGCGAGCAGCTCGATGGCCGTCAGTAACACGCCTGCGAGAATCGGGATCAACGGGGCGAGCGCCGTGAATATGTCGAGAAATGCTGTCGCCAGGACTCCAAGAATCTGTGTAAGAGCGCCGCCAACGATGCCAACAATCTCAGTGAAGATCGGGAACAGTTGATCGAGAATCGGTATTGCTATCTCGATCGCTTTCACGAACACGTCGGCGATGATCCCAGCGACCTCGGCGAGAATCGGAGCGATCTTCGTGAGCGCCTCGCCGAGCTTCCCTGCGATCATCTTGACGACCGGTGCCAACGCATCGAGAACAGGGACCAGAACGTCGGCCAACGTCTGGAATGTGACGACGAGCACTTCGGCAATTAGTTGGATGATCGGTGCGACCACGGGGATCATCGCACCGAAAATCTCGAAGAGCGGTGTGAGTCCCTTGATGAGTTCGCTGATCGCCGGGAGCAGAGCTTTGAACGCATCGCCCAGCAGCACGCCGAGCGAAGTCAAGGCGGGAGTGATGGCGGTAATCAGATCGAGCAGGACAGGGGTCACCTCGTCGAGCGCTCCGATCAGACCCTGCCCGACGTTCTCCTTCAATGCTGTGAACGCCGCGCCGATCTTTGCGGTCGAGTCTGCCGACGCCTCCGCAGCACCTTTGAACTGTCCCTCCAATTCGGCCAGCACGATGTTCTGAGCACCGACGAGATCGCCGGACTCCTGCATTGTCTTGATCTGTTCTTTCTGCTGATCGGTGAACGTGACACCAGCTTTCGCCAGAGCCGACACGCCTTTAGTCGGATCGTTCAGAGCCTTGCCCAATTGGGTAGCAGCACCCTTCGCATCGCCGCCGAGCACAGCGGTCATGTCGAGCGCCGCCGCCGTAGTGCGATCGAACGCATCGGAACCGATGTTCTTGAATGTGAGAAGAACGTTCGATGCTTCCTGAATGTCTACGGCGGCGACGCCGGTCAGCAGCGACAGCTCCTGAGCAGACTTGCGGATCTCGTCGGCTGTTATACCGGCCACGCCGCCCGTCGCTGTAATAATCACCTCAGTGTTCGCCAGCGCTGAGTTCAACCGTTGGGCGTCGAGCGTCGCATCCTTGAAGAACGATCCGAGCTGAGCGCCAGCAAATAGGCCTGCAAGGCCAGCAGCAGCCTTCTTGAGATCGATGCCTCCGAGTGCCTTGTTCGATGTTCGCTGCGCCTCCTTGAACGAATCCTCGATCTGCTCGCCAGCCCGATCAGCGCCGACCGTTGCATCCTTGAATGTGCCGGTGTTGAACTTTTGGAACTCGTCAATTGACTGTCGGGCAGCCTCACCGAAAGAGTCCTCAATATCTTCGCCAGCCTTCGCCGCCTGGCTTTGTGCTTTCGAGAACGCTTCCTTGATTCCAGAATTGAACGTAGCAAGCTCTGGAACAATCTCGATTGTCGCAACAGCGATAGGACCAGCCATCCTCGCAGCCTACTTCGGAGAAGCGTCGCCGACCGGGAGCGCCGTTGTAAGCAGCGATCCGAGTCCTTCGAGTTCGTCTTCCTCATCCCAACCGAACGGCAAGCCAGTCAACGAGTCGATCTGATTCGGCGGCATCAACGCATCGTCGATCGCCTCGATGATCTCGGCGTCGGCACGCTCATATGCGATCGCAAGAAACAGATTCAGCAGCCGGTCGAGACTCAGAGCGGCAGCGTCGATTCCTCGGGCTGTGCAGAGGCCGTCGAAGCTGGACCACTGGAGAGCGATCCATCCGCTAATGACGACGACCTCACGGTAGGGCGCGCTGCGGCAGCAGAAACCACATCGGCTTGCAAAGCGATCATCGACGTGATGTCCAAAGTGCCTTCGACGATGAGCATGTCGATTAGCTCCTCCGTCTCGTCGTCGAGCGCCATCAGTATCAACAGGTCTTTCACGTTGCCGGTCTGCGCCATCACGTCGTCGCCGGTCGAAGCCTGAATCTTTGAGATGACCTCCAGGGCGGGCATCGTGAGCACCGGCCGAAACCTGAATGTGAACTCCGACTCCCAGTATGTGCGTTCGAGGACGATCGCCGACTCAGCGATCCTTTCCTTCGCCCGATTGAGTGCTTGGAGGTTCTTGCTTGAAAGTGCCATGAACCCCGACAGTAGTCGGTGCGATCTAAGAAGCCAACCATCCCGACCGGGGCAACGGCGGCGAATACCGGCTTGAAGCGCTTAGACGGGCATATAGCGCCGTCTCAGGGGCTAGAAACGGGCAGCCGACAACGCATCTTTCAGGAATGAGCGAGGGGCCATGTATCTGGTGCCCTTCTCGATGTAAAGCGCATACGGCGCATTCGTCCCGACAACACCGACCAACTGGTTCCCACGTTTGAGAACTTCCCAGTCGATCGAGCCTCGAAGATTGCCGGTGTCAACAGGAGCCAACGTGCGCGCCTTGTTCGTGACTCGCTGCAAACGCCGGACAAGATCCTGGCCGACCGGGCCGGTCGGCGATGACAAGAGCTGCGCCAGCTCGGGCGAGTCGAGCCGGACCTGAACAACAGTCATGAGCAGTTCACACACCAGCGAGAAGACTCGACGCCAATAATGCAGCGAGTCTCAATCGCAACGCACCCGCCCGTCGTGTCAATAATGACCTGCCGGACCTGTGCCCGATCCCACTCGTTCTCCACCGGCATCGGCGACGTGAACGCACGCCACATGATCGCAGCATCATCCAACACTTTCTTGTGCGCCACGTTGATCTGCTCAGCCGACGGAGCCTTACCGGAGTCGGACAATGTCGGAACACAACGCACCAAAGTCGCCACGATGCCGATTGCGATCGTCGCCCCGTCGCAATGGTCATCCGTCGCCGACTCGGCCGGGAACGCCGACGACCGAAACATGGACTCCGGTGTCACGACAAGCTGGCCACAACAATCGTCCCACGGTGCAAGACCAGCGCCAACATATGCCGTCGTAATCGGATCAGATCCACACGCAGCGAGATCGCCGAGCGACGCCGCAAGAAACCACTCTGCGACCTGGTACGGGCCGAAGGTGACATCCGTGGTCATGTCGCCACACCCACTCCGTCAATCCTGATGACACGAGAACGCTGCCTCAGCCCGGCTGGGTTGTATGTGCGGATGAACGCATCAACGATCGGCAAGCCAGTCAGACCGTTGGACAGAATCGACTCGATGTTCGGTCGGGTGACGGTGACACCCTGACGGACGATCTGCGAAGCACCCGACGGCAGCTTGCATTCGCTGCCGACGAGGATGTTGATGAACTCGCAAGCCAGCTCGCCAGCAGCAGCCAGCGCCAACGGCTCCGGTGTGACGCCCCACGTGTAATCCAACTGGATGATCGGTGCTTCGCAACTGTCGATGCACGGCCAGCACGCATCGAGGCGACGAACCGAGTTGGAGGTCAACACATATCCGGTCGGGTCGAGGACGACGCCTGACAGTTTAATCTGGGTGATCGCATTGACCGGCTGCCGGAAGATTTCGATGCGGCAACAATCGTGCGCCCCGACAAGACCGTTCCGCCACTGGCCCTGAGCATCCTTGTACGGGAAGAAACATCTCGGGCCGCACTCGGCCTGGTACATATCGTCGGTCGTTGTGAACATCCCGATGCGAGCACCGGACAGAGCAAACATCCACGACTGAGCCATGCTCAAAGCTTGGGCGAGGATGTCAGCAGTGACCGCGGAAACGTCGCACGGGTAGGTGACAAGATTGGTCCACGGCTGGGCAACGGTGCGGCTCATGGACCAATCCTACTTGTCAGTCTTCGCTGGCTGCGGAATTGCCTTTGCGGCGTCCGGGCTTCGCCTCGGGCTTCGCCTCAATTCTCGCCTCGGGCTTTGCTGCTGGCGTGGCCTTCGCCATGCCAGGATCGACCCTGGTGCCCGCCACAACCTCACGCAGCATGTCAGCGAAAGGATGACTCATGCGAGAGCCACGCAACCGTCGGTGACAGCGGGAGGCTGAACCGTGGTACGGACGACCGCCCACATATCGCCGACCGGGAACCCGGCACCGGCGAGCAGCGGATTGTCTCCGTATGGGTTGACTCCCCAGGCGGCTACGGCGGCTTGGCCCTGGCCTTTGAGATCCACAGCCAGCGTGCCGTTCTCGATTGTGACCGAGCCGTCGAGGGAGCCGTTGATGCAGAACGGGGCGACAAAGTAGCCCCACTCGGCGACGCCGCCCGCACAGTATCCGCCAGCCTGCTTCGTCCACACTTCGATCGCAAAGCCCTCGGTGTTGTTGGCTGCACCGAAGCTCGAACCGATCGTGTCGGTCCCGTCAAGAATCGGGCTACCGCCACCAACGATGTCGAGGATGTCGGGGTTCACCTCGCAGAGCGAGAGCGACACGTTGACCCATTTGTTGATGTCGGCATCCTTCTCGCTGATACAGAAATCGCCCCACGCATTCTTCTGGGTGTACTCCTCGCCGCTCTCGACCTCGGGCGCGAACCCGAGAGTGATGAACCCGGCCGTCACGATTGACGAGCAGGCTCCCACGACGGGAACGCCGCAGTCGTTGAGACGGGTGATTCGGATGACCCGGCCCTTCAATGAGTTGAGCATTTTCGTTGCCATTGCTGTTGCCTCCTACGGGCGGGTATTGGTTGAATTATGGGACTTTGAGGATGCCCGAATCGACAGCGACGACGCCGCAAGCGGTGCCGATGGCGTAGACCCGTTGGGCGATGATCGACACGTCGTTGACCGCAGTACCTGGAGCCGTCGTCCCGTTGAGAGTTTCGACTGCACCCCGATGCGTCTTCCACGGGCCGGAGCCGTAGATCGTGGCGGGCGAGGTGCCGGTCAGCGGATTGGTTGCTGTGATCGCAACCCTCGACCCGAGCTGGGTTTTCATGACGCCACCGAAGGGCTTGAGAGCACCCTGGGAGATCAGCAGCGAGCCGAGCCAGGTGTTCATGAATAGTGTGCGTTCGTTGTTGGTGATCTGGGCTGTCGCCTCTTCGGCGGTGGCGAGGGCGATGAGCGCCCGCTGAGCGGTGGTGTTGCCGTCGGCGGCAGGGGCCAGCCCGGCCAGGGCCACGTCAGTCTTGTTTGCGATCAGGTAGGCGACGAGGTACTGCTCGAAGCCCCATTGCTCAGCGGCGAGGAGTCGGGCCGTAGCGTTGGCCTCGTGCTGGGCGATGCTGCGGCTCCCCGCACCGATCGAGTCGGTGTCGTAGGTGTAGACAGCGAACGGCTCGGCGTAGCCCTGGATGTTGCAACCCGAGGCGGTCAGAGGATCTCGTGAGGGATCGACGCAAGCGTTGTATGTGAAGCCACTTTGGAAGCAGGCGGTCGTATCCCATGTCATCCCGAGGCCAGCGTGCTCGCCGTAGTCCTCGAAGTCGAACACACTCAGCCCGCCGAATGCTCGTGGTGCCGAGACGGGTGCCGTGGTCACGTCGTAGATATCTGGAACTCCAGCCATTGTTGCCTCTTGATCTCGTGTTAGTTGAACCGAACCAAAGGACCGGCGCAACCCCCAGGGGAGAAGGTTGCGCCGATCCTCAGAAACTTACTCAGGCTCCGACGAACTCAGGTCCGCCGGTCTGCCCGTCAACAACCGTCGAGACGGTGACGTTGCGTGCAGCAGGACCACGCTGGGCGGTCAGCATGAACTGCTCCGTCCATGCCAACGTGAAGTCGTTGGTTGCGTTGAGCGTCGAGTCACGAACGACACCGAGGTCGATCGTGCCGCCGTCGCCTGCGACGTAGCCGCCTGCCGGGAACAGCAGGAAGGTGGTCGTCGTCGGCCATGCCGTGAGCGCTGTGCCGGTCGTGATCGGATCTTGTCCGGTCACGAACTGAGGACGAACACCGCGGATCGTGAAGAACCGGGTGATGTCCTCGTCGCTGACATCGAAGTATCCGATGCCAGCACGGGCTGCGAGGGTGGAGCGGATCGCTCCACGAACCCAGGTCGGGAAGACCGCTTCGAGCACTGCGTTCGGAGACATCGTGAAGGTGCTCCGGTAGTCAGCGACTTGAAGGTCTACGGCGCTCAGGATGTCGCCAGCGGCGTCGGTCGGGAGCGAGGTCACGGTGACCGCAGTTGCCCCGGCGACGATGGCTGCGAGATGAGCTGCCGACACACGGTGCATGTGGGCGGTCATCGCGAGGTCCGTCGTGCGGGCCAGCATCTCGGGGTAGCTCTTGTCCATGAAGTTGCCAGCCGTCAAGCACAGACCCTCGGCGATGAGCCGGTAGTCAGTCCAGGTCGGGCACGGAACTTGCAGGCAAGCCTTGACCGATGCGCCCGGCGTGATGTCGGTCGCCTCCGTCCAGGTCCACAGCGCCGAAGAAACGTCGGACAAGCCGATGTAGCTCGGGACGTTGATGCCACCGCGTGACACACCCATCGTCGGGAGGTCGAGAAGACCGTCACGGCTTTCGATGCTGAACAGCTCGTACATGTTCTCCGACGGGGTGCAGAAGCCACCCGAAGCGACGAGGGACTGGGCATCTTTGCCACGGAGCGAGGAAGCGACAACCGCTTCCATGACCTGCGAGGCGGAGTCTCCACCGTCACGCACGAAGTGCTCTTCGGGGATGCCGGTGTCCACGGTTGCGACACCCACACGAGGCGAGTGGTCAGCGAGGCCACGGGAACGGGCAGCGAATGCTCGTGCCAGTCCCATGCGGTCGAGCTGCGAGCCAGAAGTGATTCCAGGGATGTCGGCGGCGGCAGTGATCGTTGTCATCTGCTTCGCCTCGGCAGCGGGAGGAGTCACGTCGCGAGTCGCCATGCGGCGAGCGGACGGTGCCTTCGGCTTGAGGCTGGCGGTGACCAACTCCAGCTCTTCGGCAACTTCGATCTCTTCGGCGACTTCGGCGACGATCTCCTCGAAGACCTCTTCTTCGGCGACTGGGCGAACCCGGTCACCGAGAGCAGCGCGCGCCTCGGAGTCGGCGTCAGCCTGCTCGGTGCGGGCAGCCTGCTCGGAGCGCACGGCATCGAGTGCCTCGGCGATCTCGGTCAGGTCGGCGACTGGTGCCGGGGTGTCGTTGTCGTACTTTGCGTCGAACTCTTCGATGATCGACGCTTCCATTGCGTCAAGCTCAGCATCGGTGATGCCGTCGAAGGATTCGGGAAGATTGGTATCCATTTTGGGTGCCTCCTGGGCGGGGTGTATGAGATTGAGGAATCATCATGCGCCAGGGTCATACCCATGTTCGCACCGCTACCGGTCATACCGGTGGGGCGGATCAGTTGCAACTGTAGCAGACGTGTCAAGCGAGCGGGCGAATGGTGCCGCCGACCGAGTGTGCGTAGCGTTGTGCTGCTGGCAGGGAAGTGAATCGGCGACCGGTCGAAACGTCATCTCGAAAGACTTCGTGGATCACTTGCGTCGAGGCAGCGCGTGCCTGCTGTGCGTCGAGCCTCACGGGCTGACCTCTCCGAGCGGAGCCGCCTCATGACATGAGTTACTACTTGCCATGAATCCGGTTTGCCAGGGCAGCTCTCTGCTGCGCTGGATGGCGTCCGATGCCATATGCGACCCGATCACGGTCTGCCATGATTTGCTCTCGTGTACGGCCCACGGAGAGGGCAATGCGGTCAGCTATGCGAACGTCCATCGGGTCAAGGTCGGCAATGCATACCGGGATCGAGGCGACCATCGCAAGAAGCTCACCCGAGGCGACCTGAGTCTTGACGAAACCGGGCACCGGAATCGAGGCCAGCCCGATCAGTCGTAAGCGTCCGTTGATCGCCCGCCAGTCACCCGACACATCGGTTGCCATCAGCGCACGCAACATCTCAGGGCTGATGTCGGAGCGGATCGAACCGGCCATCCAGATACCGAAGTTGTCCTCACCGCAACGCACGTCGGCACCGATCCAGCCGGTGTTGTCGTAGTGCTCTTTGGCGAGGTTGGCATTCGCTCTGATGTCGGCGTGACCGGAATCGACGGTGATGTTGCCGACGCCGATCTTCGAGCCATCGGCCGTGATGATCTGGCCGGTGTGGAAATGCTCATAATTGCCGGAAGGGGCGCGAGGCGGAGGGGTGCAGGAATCGAAGCCGCGATGGCATGACGCCCAGAGAGCGACGTGACCGAAGATCCGGCCATCCTCATCGACATCCATCGGCGTCGGCCCGCTGAACTCCGGGTTGGCGAACCATTCGGCTGGAGGGCACACCGGAGCATTGACGAGGGCCACGTCCGAAGTTTGGAGGGTGTCGAGCGACATCGCCCCCGCAATGAGGCTGGCCTGAATCTGATGTGCCTCAGCGAACGCCGGGAATGGGACGGCCGTTGCACCCATGATGCGGGCGGCGGAGATACGGATCTTCGGCATCGACATATCAATGCCGATTGTGCCGTCTTCGTTTTCGGTCGGCTCGGCCATCTCTTCGACGATCATCGAGCCTTCGATGTTGTCGAGATCCACGGAGATGCCCTTCAAGTCGCCGCTGGCAATCAGCTTCTGGAGTCGGAGCACGTTGTCGTCGTCGGAGTCGATCGGCTCGGAGAAGCCGATGACCTGATTGCCGTCACGTTGGATGTCAATGAAGCGGCCGACGAGCTGGGCACCATCATGGCCGTCGCCGGTCATATCGGTCGCCATGAGCGGGAGCGGGAGATCCCGCCAGGTGATCGCGCCCTCTTCGATGATTCGGCCGTCGCCTGTCTCGATGCCCTCGACGAGCAGAACCCATTTGGTTCGGCCGTCGAAGCTGTCGTCCGGTTCGAGATCGTCGGCCACATCGTCGGCCACGTAGTCGTCGTCGATTGCGTCCTCCAGGAGAGCGTCATCTTCGGCGAGTGTGACCTTATTGTCTTCGAGTGCGAGCCTCATGCGGACAGCGTAGACCCATACGGGCCGATCGGGGGTGGACCGTCATGCTCGAACCCGGTGGCTGGGCCGGAACGCAAAGAGCGCCCCGACCCATGTTCCGGTCGGGGCGCTCACTGACTGGCTGATCGACTCAGGCGACGATCTCGACGTTGCGGGAGAATCCGCCGTCGGTGCGGATCGCCACGGCGGTGACGTTGCAGGCGTTGGCACCTCGGAGGTCGGCGTAGGCCGGTGCGAGGACCATGCCCTCGGCGTAGCCCTTCTTCGCCATCGTGGACTCACGCTTCGGGAATGCCGTCACCCATTCGGTGATGTCGCTCGCCGGATCGTCGGAGGCGAGGATGCCCCAGACCAGACCGTACTTTCCGTCGATCAGCTTGGCTGCGACCAGCTCGCCGTCGAGGTCGAAGAGCGCCGGGAACTCGGCGACTCCATCCCGGTCGGCGATGGCGGCGGCGAGGCGCTTCTTCTGGGCCGTGCAGCCGGACGCCCACTGGCTGAGGAAGCCGTCGGTGTCGCAGCGCTCGAAGCTGTCGGCGGCGTCCTGCTCGTGCTGGGCGGCTTCGGATCGGAGGATGATTGCTTCGTTCATTGGTTTCTCGTTTCAGGGTTGATGTTGATTGGAGGATTCAGCGGGTGCGCGGGGTCGGCTTGAAGCTCGACCAGTTGAGCGGGGTGGCTTCCCACTCGGCGAGCTGGTCGGAGTTGATCGTGCGGACGATCGGGCTGGTGCCCGAGCCGACCCGGAACTTTCCGTTGCCGAGATCGAAGACGTTCTGGGCTTTGCTGGATGGAATCTTTTTCATGGACTCATCTTATCCCGAAGATGTTCGGGGATGCAACTATTTGTTTGACCGCTGCCCATAGAACGAGAAAAGCCCGACCAGAGGGGCTACCTCTGACCGGGCTTCTCATTCCTTGATAATCGAGCAGGTCTGGCGATTCGATCTACTGACCCAGCTTCTCCGTTCCCCTGGACCCGTGCACGGGCGGGATGGCTAATTCCACTGGCTGTTCGATCGGCGCTTCCGCTTCACTCGCCCTACCCCTCGCTCCCTCGCTCACCATTCGTTCAGGGATCGCTCCCGGTCGGCTTGTCCCCTCATCCAGACCCTTGCGGGTGTGAAGGTGCCTCCGTGAGTCGTGGTCGTTAGCCGTCAGCGGTGAGGTCATAAGGCGGTCTACTCGGTTCTTCGTCGGTCGCCAGACCTGCTCAATTATCAAGGATCGCATGATCCCATCCAACCGGGAAGCATCGACCCCGGCTCCAGCTCCTCACACGCCTATTCGTGAATGTTGGTGATGGGCTTTCCAGGGTCTGCGATCGTCTCAAGTGTCGAACGTGGCTTACCCCGAAGGGTGCTCACATCTTCTTGAAGCGCTTCGCTTGCTTCTCGGTTTTCAAGGATCACATCGCCGCATGTTCTCGCCGATAAGGAGATCATACCCCGAACGTGGTCGGGATGCAACTATTTGTTTGGATCAATCCTGGCCCATGCAGACCAGGTGCTCTCACTCCGAGAGCATTTCTGGCGGAGGCTCTTCGACCATCGCCTCGATGATCGTCCCATCCGGCCGAGTGTCGCCCACGAAAAACATTTGCATCACGCACCGACAATTCACAACCTCCTCCGCAGGGCCAGACGGATCGAGCGGGCGATCCATCGCCACACCACCCACGATGAAAGAATCCTCCATCAACACAGTCTGCCCGTCAGCCTCGGCGTGGCTCTCACGAGTCCGCGGGCCGAAGGTCGCCAGCCAAGACTTCTCGACAGGGCCGTAAGCGCCGAGCGCCCGAGCGCCATCCATGTCGCCACCATTGTATGCGCCCATCACCTCGGTGCGAGCGATCGCCTGTGCCCGGCCACGCGCATACCCCGTGATGTTCTCGACCTCCTTGCGGAGCTTCGGAATCTCGACGCCAGATGAGATCGACTGCTCGGCAGCAAATTGGACCTGCGACCAGATCGACGACGACGCACCAACGATCCGGTTGCTGGCCATCATCACATAGTTCGCTGCATTCACATTCACGACCTGGGTCCATGTCGCCAGCAGATCGACCGGCATCAACGGCGCACCCAACTGGGCACCAATCGAGCCTTGCAGATACAGCGGCTTCACACCGAGCGCCAAGAACTCATCGACAGCTACCTGCCACTCGGCTGTCATCGCATCGAAGACAGCAGGGTCGCCCGCCGCCACCAAAGTCTCGACGTACATGTTGAGATGCTTCTCGGCGATCTTCGCTGCGGCGTCGCCCATCAGGCGGGCCGACTCGACCTCCCAAGAAACGATCCACTCCTCGAAGTCGGCTTCGGAGACGAAGCCGTTCTCGTCAGCTTTGAGTGGTGGCGGAGTCGCCATCGTCAGACCATTACGTCAGCGCCGAGCGCCGCCGACAGCCGGATCAGATCGTGCTCGTGTTGGGCGGCCAGCAGGCCACGGCAGTATGCGTTCAATGTTGCGAGCAGAGCGTCTTCGTCGATACCCAAGTATTCGGCGACGACTCCGACCCGATCGAACGAGCCGGTGAGTAGCTGGTCGAGGTCGGCGTACACCGTCGGGTCATATTGGAGATGCAATGTGCGGGCATCGCCCTTCTTATCCACACCCTGTGGGCCCAGCCCGGTCTTGCGGCCGATCGCTCCGAGGAGACGTTTGCCTGCCATCTCCATCGCCCGGTCCACGATGCCATCGCAAGCCATGATGACCGCCGAATCGAGCGCCGCAGAAACCTGGCTCGGCCTGCTATCACGGGACGGAGCGGACCTATCCGGGCCAGATCCGGCTTCCGGCACCGTAGACGGCGAAATAGGGGCCGATGCGGGAGCCTGGGTATCACCGGCTGCCTCAGCGATCTCTTCGGCGAGGATGCCAGCCTTCGCCAGCATCGACGGTGCGAGCGCCGGAGCGCCTTTCGCAGTGTCGAGCAGAATCCGTTGGCGGAACTCGTCCTCGTTCGGCTTGTCATCCTCGGTGAAGCCAGTCTCCCGACGCAACGCCTGAGCAGACAGCTGGATGCGGTCGTACACCTCGACAGCCGAGCCGGACTTGTCGGGCGGAGAAGTCAGGTCGCTCGTGTCATACCAGACCATCGCAGCGTTCTCGTCGAACCCCTCGGCGCGCAGAGCAGGCTTCAACCATGCTTCGGTCAGAGCGTTGCAGACGATCTCAGCATTCGGCTCAATATGTAGGGTGATCGCTGTCTCTTCGACCTGCCATGCCGTCCAATGATTCACACCGGACATGCCGGTCAACACCTCGGGCGGCATGTCGAGGCCGAGCGCGAGACGCTTGATCGCATCCTCCATCAGCTCGCGGACCTGGGCGTCGAACGGCGTCGAGAATGAGATATGTTTGATCTTGTCGATGAACTCGCCGGGGATCGCGATCGGCAACGGCACGACAGCAGCAGCGGACTGCCGGTTCTTGATCGGCGTTGTCATGGCGTTCGTCAACTCTTCGACGAAATGGTCGAACCGATCCTGCTCGGTGGCAACGGTCGTCTCACCCTCGACCGGAGGCGGTGGCGGGAACTCTGTCTCCGACGGGATCGCAAGCAGACCGGCACCAGCGAGACGTGAGCGGCCCGACGCTGTGATGTGATCGGTGAGCAGCTCGATGATCTCCAATACGGGGAGCACGGCGCGGACCGGGGCGTCCGGCTGCCACGGCTTACGAGGATGCTTGCGCCACACTTTGACGATCAGCGAGTTCGGGTGCACCGGTCGCCAGGCGTCGCTCTTGTTGCCGTCGCCGACACGGAGGGAAATCTTTTGGTTGGTCGTGCCCTCGAACTTCAGAGCATCCTGCGGCAGCACCTGCCACGTCTCATACGAGTCGGAGTTCGGATCTCCGAGCCTCGGTTCCGCGACGAGCCAGCCGAACCCGGCGATCGAAAGATGCGAACCGAACTCGCCCATCAGTTGCCCCTGGCCGGAAGCTCCGCCTGCGATCTGCTCGACCAGCTCAATCGCTCGCCGCTGCGATGGCGTCACCTCGTCGCTCTCCACGTCGATCGCTGTCGGCTCGTCACCAACCTGCCTGGGCGGTGCGGCGGCAGTCAGGTTCACTCTCGACATTGCGTTCGAACACCAGCCGACACCGAAACGGAACTCGCCAACCCGGTCATAGTAGCCCCAGGCGCGCTCCTGCCATTCGAGCATCATGCCCGAAGACTTGTACGGGCGGGAGATATCGGCGGAGGCGATGACCTCGGCGGCAGCGACCAGCGAATACCGGTGCGGCGTAGAACGTGCGGGTGAGCGATCAGCCATGACTGTCAGGGTACTCCTGTGAGGGGTGTTGATCTTGGGATCGGCGTCGGACCTCGGCAGCGACAATCAGTTCTGCCTCTTCGATGACAGCATGATCGGTTCGTTCCCGCTCGGCGAGCAGGTCACTTTTGGTGACGTATGTGTTGCGGGCCAGCTTGCCGAGAAGCCACGGCACCACGATGCAGAGAGCCGCGATCCTTCTCCACATCATCAGCGCTCTCGACGCTCCGACCAGACAAGCACGGCGAGACAGAAAGCGAGAATGCTGACGCCCAACAAAACCATTTGCATGTCGGTCCAGGTCAGCGGATCGCTCACCGATCAAGCCGATCCTCGATCGTCTGCCCGAGTCCGGCGACGAGCGAACCGGCGAGCGCCAACATGATGACTTGGGCGGCGAGCTGATCCTGGTGGACGATGGCCAGCCATACGAGCGGGATGCTCGACCAGAACGAGATGCACCACGGGCACGAGATCAGGTAGGCGAGTTGCGACTGTTCACCGACCTTGCCGATTAGCCATTCGCGGGCCGGACGGCTCAGCTCGTCGAGCGCCAAGAAGCGGGCGACACGCCAGCAGGCGAGAAGCAGGACGACGACGAAGAGAGCGGACATAGGTCGAGCCTAGTCAGAACGTCTTGTTGACAAGTGTGCTACCGATGTGGGAGGCCTGTCGCGGACCTTTCGAGGGGAGCAGCTCACGGAGCAGGTGGACCACAGCATCGAGCCTGTCGGGTGATCGAGAGAAGTTTGGCACCCAGGTCGTCTGTTGCTCCTCCAGCGACGGCAGGAACCCGGCGTGATGCACCCAGCCTTTCTCGTATAGCGCAGAGATGGGTTCGGCCCGAGCCTGCTTCGATTCGATGGCCGTGATCTTCTTGACTGGGATGGTCGGATCGACAGCATGAATTGTTGAGCGGACCATGTCGCCGCCCTGATTCTTCTCGACGTAGACGGCCTGGGCGCCCCAATGCCGGTATGCGGCGACGACTGCTGCGCCCCACTCCTCGGGGCGACCGGCCATCGACTCATCAGCGAGGATGACTGCATGATCGCTGCCTGCTGACGCATTGGTCGGGGCGCAGCCGATCACGATGCCACATTCGGCTGTCTCGCCTGGCGGGTCCACTGCGACGACGGTGCGCCAGGGGCGGCGTTGATCGTGGGGGACGGGCCGGTCGCGGTCGGAGAGCCAGAGCGACAGATCAGCCCAGGCCGACGATAGATCGAAGTCGAGCATACGATTCTCGTCAATCCCGATCATGGTCCAGAGAGCGCCCTCGACATCATCCAAGACTTCGGCATGGATCTCTTGCCGTCCCAGACGGGTGCCCTCGAAGCGGCCGAGAAGAACTTTGACGAACGGGTCCGCAAGATTCGAGATGTTGTCATACGTCGATCCGGTGGTCGTCACGCAGTCTTCTTCCCTGCTCAGATCGGTCAACCATTTTAATGGCTTCGGAGTGCCGGTCAACATCATCCGAGGATCTTGGCCGAGGCGCAACCCGAAGCGGATGTTGTCGAGTGTCTCCTGCCCATATTTCCATGATGCAGGCTCATCGCCCCAACACCAATCGTATTGTGGGCCACGCATCCGGTCAGGTTCCTCCGCCGAGAAGATCATGCCGATCGCTCCGTTGTGGAATGTGATGCGCCGCTTCGACGGCTCATACTTGGGTCGCTCCCATCGTGGGAAGCAGGCAAGCAGACCGGACTCGCCTTCGATCATCACGTCTCGGGCATCGCCTGCGGTCGGAGCGATGATGCCGATGCGGCCAGCCAACCCGGCTTTGACTCGCTCCCTTGTTGTCTCGCCGCCCGTGCGGGTCTTCCCGAATCCGCGGCCAGCCCTCACATACCAGATCGCCCAATCGCCCGGAGGCTGCGACTGATTCTTGCGCCGCCAGAACGACCATTTCCACAACAGGACTTCTTGTTCATCGGGTGATAGGTCCGCAATGAACTCGGCGTACCCATCGGTGGCTGCCAGGAGCCGGGCGAGGGAGTCAGACCCGGAGGTCACTCTCCGACCGCCCTGAGCGCTCCGGGTGATGCCGGTTCAATCACGGGGCGATCCAGCGACGCAGCCAGATGATCCAGTTTTGCTGTGAGCGATATCTCTGCACTCTGACGTACATCCGACACGCCATCCTCGAACAATGAGCCAGCCAGATGCTCCATGCCCGACGCCTGGAGGATCGCACGGGCCGCAGCAACACGATCAGATCGTTTCGCCTTCTTGTCGCCCGCAACCTCGTTCAATGTTGCAGCAGCCACAGCAGTCGAAGATGCGACAGCCCGATGGGCGCGGTCGATCGCTTCTCGCTTCGCTGAGGACAGAAGGGTTGTGCCCAGGTCGGAAGTCTTCCACCGATAGACGGTGCGCTCGGAAACATCGAAGCGGGTTGCGATGGCTTTCATCGTGTGCCCGCGCATCATCATTTCGATCATCTCGGGATATCGGTCGTCCATCGCCGCTAGTTCGTCGTTCGGGAGATCGAGGCTCATGATGGGTTGAGGCTAACAGTGCAGGCGTGTTCGGAGTAGGTGATGCCTCGTGGCTGTCCGGGTTGTGCCTGGTCAGAGGGTGTGACGATGGGTGTGTGGTCGTTCCAGCCGGTTTGGTCGTAGAGGGTTCCGTGACTGGCTGGTCGCATGTCGAGGAGGAGGATGTCGGGTGTGTCAGCCTGTTGGGCTTCTCGGACGGGATGCTGACATGCTGGGCAGCGGGTGTCTGGCCTCATCGGTGTGCCCATGTTTGGAGTTTGCCGATGATCTTTACCCAGTCGGCGGGTCGCCATACGTCGTAGATGATGTGGTCGTCGGAGTGGTCTGAGACGGCTTTGAGATGTTGTGCCCAGGTTTCTTGTTCGGGTGATAGGTCGTTGGGCGGGATTTTGAGTTCGGCGATGATGATGCGGCCGACTGGGTGCGAGAGGTGGAGGTCGGGGAATCCGGTGCCGTCATATTTCCAGCCGGTCGCCCATCCTTGTTTGGTTCGCATGGGGCGATGTCCCATTGCCCGGTAGCCGAAGATGTGGGCGGCGTCTACGAGTTGGCTCTCGAACTCGGCTTCGTTCATGCCCAGCACCGTACCCGACTATGGTCGGCGTTTCGGTGTCGTGGGGAATGTTGGCTGCCGGGGTGGCCGTCAAATCGGTTCTAGGGCTGTTCTACGGCGTTCTCTGCCCCGTTGGCGATATGGGTGGGCCGATAGGCCCGAATGGCTGCCAGCTCCCTTAGAAGCGCTCGACGGCTGGCGGCTTCGATCTCGGCTGAATGGATCGCTTCATAGTTGAGCCAGCGGATGCCAGCGAATGCGGGCAGGCCGATTATGGATGCGATCAGAATGGCGTCGAGCATCAGGTTCGGCTTCCTGTAGATGGGGCTGGGTCGCTCCGATGAATCCACCAAGTCTCAATGAGGGAACAGACCGACCCCGACGGACCTTGCGGCCACCGTTCTCGGCTTGATGGATTCATCGCAACGCTCGGCCATCAGGGCCGAGGTCGCTTCGTGTCTAATGGGATGGGAGCGGGTCAGCGCTCATGACTCGGGCTGGCCTGTCGGCTGGGCAGATGCCTTGGTGGATCGTCATGGCGGCGATCCATCGGCCGCACTCCGAGCATTGGGTCAATGCCACGGTCATCCGTCCCATCCTTCCTGCTCGGCGGTTTGTTTGCAGACGTTCGCGGCTTCGGCGCGTTCAGCTTTCCTGCGCGCTCTCTCGTTGCCTTCCATCATGTCCGCTAACTCTTCCCTATCGAGTGGCAGGGTATGTGCAGGCTGTTCGTCGTTGCTCACGATCGCCGCCCACATGTCCTGCTCATGTTCCATGCTCATGCTTCGTCCTCCATGAACGAGGCGGCGACATCTGACCAATCGACACGCCACATGCTGCCGACATCCGAGATGAACATGCGCCACAGGTCGGTCGGCGGCCAGTCGTGCTCGTATGGGAACAAGATCATTTCGACCTGCTCGGTCACGAACTGTTCGATGGCGTCACCAGCAGACCAGCGCAGCTTGCCCATGACCAGCTCTAAACATTCCTGGTACAGACCTTCGTCGTTGGAGAGGTGCAGCGCAGCCGCCCACGTCTCCCGATTGACCCAGCCGTTGTACTCGTCAGGGTTCACTATCCGCCCGCTTGCTTGAGCGTTGATGGCCTGATCGAACGCCGCTTGCTGCTCGCTGGTCAGTTCGTCGTAACGGTTCGCAACGCTCATGACTGCTCCTCGAAGATGTCGATCGTGATCTTGCCGTCCGTCGTCGTGACGACGAGCTTGCGAGGATTGGAAAGATCCACGTCGGTGACTCGATGACAGCTCAACGTGCCGTGACGGAACTTTCCGTCGGCGTCGGTCCAAGCGCCAGCGTGCATCGGGCCGGAGTTGAGCGTGCCGCCGAAATATGTCTCGCCGTCGGCTGGGCCACCGATTCGTTCCCAACGGCTCACCTCTGTCGAAAGTAGTCTGTACGACGCTTGGTTCTGCTCGACGCAACGAGCCGACGAGCCGACGAAAGTGCCAGGCCTGATTTCGGATTCGATCTGATTTCTCATTTGATTTTCCTTCTGGTCGGTGGAGCGGTCGCTCCGATGATCTCCCGAGCCTGTGCCGGACTCGGGGGATCATCGCAGCGCCTCGGCGGGGAGCCGAGGGCCACGGGGGATCAGATAATCATTGACTGGATGCGGGAGATTTGCTTCTGGCGGGCATCGTTGGCGGTGCGGGCGAGGTCGTTGCCCCGACCGCTCCAGCGATCATCGGCTCCCTCGACGGCGAGGCTGACCAGCACGGTCATCATTTCCAGCTTGATCTCCATGTCGGTGATGCCGCGGGCCGGTGCGTCGATCATCGACTTGGCGATCCTGGCGAACTTGAGATACAGGGTGGCGCAGGCTTTTGCCTCGGCGATCCCGTCAGCGATCTCTCCGGCGTCTTCGAGCACCAATATCGGGCGGGCGATAAGGGCCGAGAGCTGAGCATCATATTCGGTGACCCTCTCGGCGCACTGGGCGGCGATCTCGGTGGCGAGGCTCATCGGGCGTTCCAGCCGGTGGTGACGATCTCGACCGTATCGGAGTTGCGGAAGGACATCTCGCCCTGGTCGGTGAAGACCTTGACCTTGTATCCGTCGCCGTTGGTGGCGAGCACTTTCAGGTAGTGGCGGCGACGCTGGAAGTCGTTCGGGTTCGTCGAGTGAACCCGGATCAGGATTTCGTCGCCGACCTCGATCTGCGATGCCGCAAACTGGTGGGTGGTGGAGCTTGTCTTGTTTGTCATATCACTATCTTATCCCGACCACGTTCGGGGATGCAACTATTTGTTCGACTGAATCCCAACCGCAGAGCAGGGGCGCTCTGGCTCCGCTCTTTGTCTTCGCACTTGGAACAGACCGAGCGAGCGCCAGAATGCCAGAAGCCTCGGTCGCTCATATGGCCGACCATCGGGCGGGTATGGCGGAAGCCACTCATCACGCAATCGTCTCGGTCGGGTAAGGCTCGGCTTCGTTGTCTTCGCCGTCGTCCACGTCGCACGAACAGCCTGAGCAGTCGTAGTCCACGAGGTCATCGTGATACCAGATGCCTAACGATCCTTTCGGGCGAGGCCACCTCGTATCGAGGGTGATCTGGCGTTCGCAATGCACACAGTAGTTCTTCGTGTCTGCTCGGTTGGTAGTCATGCTGCTGGCCTTTCTGGTGCGTGATGGGGTGTGGCGACGCTGGAGACGCATGAGACGCGCCCGGTTGCTTCATGTCGCCACGTCCGGTCGGTGTTTTTCGCCTGATAGATCAACAGGTGACAGTGCGCGCATCTCACGGCGTCACCTCGGCTGGTGTGGCGTGCGTGGGGTCTTCGCAGGTGAGCGAGTAGTTGACGGCGTGCAGCCATTTACCGACAATCCCATTTATGCCCCGCCTGACAATCTCCTGACCACAGTACTTACACAACGTGGCAGGCTCGGTGAGGCGGAACCAGTCGCCGCCGTCGCTATTGGTGAAGGGACAAGTGCCATGCCCTGGAACTATGACGAAGAGACGGGGGTTAGACGGGATGCGTCCGATGAACGTCGCGGCCTCGGCGTCGCCCCAAAGGGCACGTGCGATCAGGTCGCCGTTCACCATCTCGTCAACGGTGACGGGTGTACGTGTCATGGCGTTCATGCCGTCACCTCGGCTGGTGGAACTTGGAGTGCGGCGATCAGTGCGTCACGGTAATGCCCGTTCATGACCCGTCTCCTACGTAGCGGACACCGAAGCCACCAGCGGCGATCATTGCGGCCCAACCGGCGAGGGCGACCCAGCCACCGTCAGCGACGGCGAACAGTACGAAGCCGAGAGCAACGCAAGCGACTCCGGCAACAAGGTCGGCTCGACGGCCGGTTGTCGTCTGGCAACGACCGCAAGGGCATTGGCGGCGGGCATCGGTGCCGCTCATCAGACCCTTCTCCTTGTGTATGGGCGGGGTGGGCATGGCGCAGGTTCCCATCGGGACACTCGTGCTTGAGCAAGCTTGAACGTCTCAAAGATGGCACGCTTTTCCTGCGTGATCTGCATGTCCAGATCATCGGTCGCATCGCTCATCAGCCGAACCCGTTTGCGATGTCGTCTCGGGCTGTCTCTCGCTGCCAGTCGGCGAGCGAACCGTAATCGCCGGTCGGGCGGAGTGCATCCATCTTGCGTGTCCAGTCGGCGAACTCGGCCCGGTCGGAGCAGGGGCTGCAATCGCATCGTGCCGGGTGGGCGGCGACGGTTCCTTCGATCGGCGGGATGTCGAGCGTGTAGTCAATGCTCGCTGTCGGCCACTCGCCGTCAGCCATGTCGATGTCGTAGCTCATCGGGACCACCGCTCGTACCGGTCGGGGGAGCACAGCTCGCACGGCTCAGCGCCGTCGTGCTCGGCAAGGTCATCGACATTGAGAACGATGCCGCACGGGGCGAGGCTGTACTCGTCGGGGAAGTCGATGTGGCCCCAGCCGTAGACGCTGTACTCATCGTCGTCGGGGTGTAAGCGAGGCTTGTTGACCCAGCCTCGGGCGGGTGTGGTCATGCTCATTTCATTCTCCTTCTGTTTGGGTTGTCGTGATTGCGTCGGGCGGCGTCGGCCCAACGTCGGGGTTGAAGCGAAGGACAGCATCAGCATTCCAGCTCGCCGGACATGCGCTCGACTTCCTTGCGGGCATAGCGGGCGGAGGAAGCAGCCCGCTCGGCATTGGCCTCGATCAACTGACCCTGCGAGAACCGATGAATGGTTCCGCCGCCTCGGAGATTGAGTCGGAACTGCGACGGCCCACGCTCGACGATCTCGCCCTCGGCATTGCAGCCGTTCTCGAACTTAGCGTGAACGTAATCGCCGACCTGAAAGTTGCCCGCAGCGTACCGCTCGGCTCTGGCCTCGGCGGCGGCGGCTCGCTCGATACGCCTGACAAGCTCGGCTGCGTTGTAGGCGGCCTCGGCGTTAGTCCGGCGCTCGACTTCCTCGACGGCCAGCTCGGTCAGCTCGGTCGAGTCATGGATCGGCGTGAAGTCCATCTCGCCGATCAGCCTCCCCGGCTCGACTCCCGAGCGGCCCTGCGGAGCGTGGAAGCGAGAGCAGGCTGGCACCGAGAGGAGCGCTGGCTCCAGCTCATCGGTGCCGAGCCATATCGTGATCGTGTTCAGACCTTCACCATATTCTCCACGCTCGAAGTAGTAGACGTGGAGGACCGAGCCTTGAAGCTGGCAGATGGCTCGACGGGATGCGCCCTTTAGATCGTCGGAATCCCCGAGGTCATCGCCGTCGAGCCAGACCGTAGCGCCAGCGAGCGTCGAGCTGATCTGGTGGACGACTCGGAAGCCGACCTCCTTACGGCAGGAGGATGTCAGCTCGCCGTCGAGGGCCTCGGCGAGCTTGCAGCCTTTGCGGATGCGGGCCAGCGTCTCGGTTGCCGAGAAGCGAGGGTGGGCTGGGGATGTGTTGCTCATATCACTATCTTATCCCGAACACGATCGGGGATGCAACTATTTGTTTGAGCTACCCCCGATGCAACGCCATCAATTCCGCCCGAGCCTCCGGCTTTTCAAGCAACACGCCGTGCATCGACGACGTAATCATTTGCCCGTGCTTACGGATACCCCGAAGAGCCATGCACGAATGCGAAGCAGTCAGGATGACGCCAACACCGAGCGGGTTCAGATGCTCCTTGATCGCTGACGCCACCTGATCCGTCAGACGCTCCTGAACCTGTAGACGATGAGCGAAGCAGTCGAGGAGGCGCGGCAACTTCGAGAGGCCAACGATCCGACCGCCTGGCCTCGGGATGTATGCGATCGTTGCCGTCCCAGTGAATGGAAGCATGTGATGCTCGCACATCGAATTGAACGCCACATCCCTGACAACGATCATGTCGTCATGGGCGACATCGAAAGTGGTCCCCAGGATCGCAGCCGGGTCTTGACCGTAGCCTTCGGTCATCTCGCTCAATGCTTTGACAACCCGCCTGGGCGTGTCGAGTAGGCCATCCCGTGACGGATCTTCACCGATGAACTGGAGGAGCCGGACCACAGCATCGGTCGGCTCACCCTGATCCCGCTCCCACGGAAACACAATCCATCCATCGACTTCGATCGCCCCTGCCGAGATGGCAGGCGAATGCGGCTTACGGAACATCGCCTCCACCCGGTAGCCCTGCTCAACGAATCGTGCGGCGGTCGTGCCGGTGTCGATCAGATCATCGACGATCAATGTTCTACCGGGCACCGGTGCATCGACCAGTCCCAGCCCGAGCGACTCGGCAACGACCATCGCAGCGAATAGCCCGCCCTGTGGGATACCGAAAACGAAGTCAGTCGCAGTCGCAGTCGAACGGGCGACGCGCGAAGCGATGCCGTCGGCGGCAGCCCGACAATCCTCGAACGATGGATAATATTTGTCAGTCATGGTCAGACTCCTCTGTCGTCGCCGTGAGCGAGAACGTGTAGACGGTGGGATATGCGGAAGCCCTCGCGGGAGCAGAAGTCGAACAGCCAGGTGAAGTTCGCATCGAGTTCGGCGCGGGTCCGGCCCTCGGGCATCAAGATGATCCGGTCGGCTGGAAGTCCGTGTGCTGTGACCAGATCGGTCATGCAGTCGAGGTCGGTTGTGTCTCCGATAACGAACTTGAACCAGGCTCCCGAGAGGACCAGGGATTGTAGCGGGATTCGATGTTCGGCTTTCTTCCTTGACACGCCCGACGATTCGAGCTTCGGTGAACAGTTGATCTGAATGGTGCCTGCCTGGGTCAGTTCCGCAACGAGAACCGACGGCGCAATTGTTCCGTTCGTCTCAATTTCGATCTGTACTTCTGCGTCCCATTCAATCAACGACAAGATCAGAGCATCAAGGGCGATGCGTTGCACGAACGGTTCGCCGCCAGATATGACAACCCTCGGGGTGCCAGGGTCGAGGAGACTGATGATCTCTTCGCGGGTCTTCGATGTCAGCTCTTTGGTCTTATCAAAGACGGTCCCGTTCTTGCCTTCCCAGTCCCAGGTGTACGGGGTGTCGCACCATGAGCAGTCGAGATTGCAGAGGCCGAGTCGGATGAATTGGGCGGGCGACCCTGCTGACGGCCCCTCGCCCTGGATGGTCGGCCCGAAGATTTCTGACACCCACAGCTTCCGGTCCTTGCGGCTCGTGATATCGACGACGGTCACGGCGCGCTCCACTCTGCCATGCCGTTCGGCGTTTCCCATACTGCGAGCTTCATCAGCTTCGGCGGATCATCCTGTGACATCATCATCTCGATGATGAGCATCTCTGCCCAGGCGCAGGCCAGATTCTCGGCGGTCGGGATGAATCCGACCACGATCACATCGACGCCGAAAGCATCGACGGCATCGTTGAGTCGCCCGTCATCCTCGGACATCACGAAGCAGTGATCGAATCGCTCCAGCACATCAGCCATCACTTCTTTGAGCACAGCGAAGTCCATGACCATGCCATCATCGCTCTCTCCGGGCCGGTCCGTCTCGTCGTCTTCTACAGCCCACGTCCCCTCAATGCGATATCGGTGGCCGTGAGGCCGGTGGCATTTGCCTCCATGGGTCGGCAGGGCATGACCCATATCGATTTCGTAGGAGCGTGTTGCGGAGATCATTGTGATATTCCCATCTGCGAGTTCATCGCATCCATCATCTGAAACCATTGCTTGTGACCCCGCTCCGCACCGAACGGTACGATGAGCGACGGCCAAATATTGCGTGCCAAGTTTGCATACAGGAGTCCTCCGATGACGGTGACTTTGCGCTGCTCGACCCCGAGGTCATGCGCCTGCTCCCACAGCCGCTCCCTGGTGATCGAGCCCGGCTCTCCCATTTTGAGATCGTATGGCTCGATGATCCGATCGAATGGGACCAGACCATGCAGCGCAGACAAGATATAGATATCATCTGTCTCTGCGATCGAGCGGGCATATTTGATGCAGGTCCGATGAAATTGCCCTGTATATAATTCGCCCGCTGGAGCCGCCTGTTTCTGCTTCGCCTTGCCGCAGGAGATGACGATCATCGGCGCTGCCATCACATCGTCATTTCGCGCCAGAAGTTCGGGTCTTCATAATCGGTCGGATCAGCGACCCCGGCGAGATGGAATGCTTCGGCACGCTCGACGCATGTGCCGCAGCGGCCGCAATGGATCGTTCCACCTTGATAACAGGACCAGGTGAGCGCTGCAATGTCGAGGCGTTCAGCAACGGAATACACTCGCACCACATCGGTCTTGTTGCCTGAATGGCAGAACGGGGCGACGAGCTGGACGCCATATGCCGAATTGACTGCCACGGCGAGCGGGTCGATGAACTCAGGGCGGCAGTCGGGGTAGACGAAATGGTCACCGCCATGAACGCCGACCCATACCTGGTCGCCCTCATCGGCCTGGCCGATCAGAGCAGAGATGAACATGAGGTTGCGGCCGAGGACTACCGTCGAGATCATCGAGTCCTCCGCATAATGTCCCTCCGGTATTTCCTCGGAGCCAAGCAGGCTCGGCCCGCGGGTCAGTAGCCCTTGCATATCAAGCTGCCGATATTCGACGCCGAGATCATTCGCAATGCGGGCTGCCGACTCCAGCTCTCGAACATGGCGTTGACCATAGTCGAAGCCGACAGCGATCGTGTCGCCAGCAGCTTGCTGAGCGAGGAGAAGGGTGGCTGTCGAGTCCAGCCCTCCAGAGAAAGAAACGATGTTGGTCATGATGCTCCTGATTGTGGGTCGAGATAATTGTCGATGTAGAAGTCGAGCATGAGTTCCACATCATCGACCCAGAGAACATTGTGGCAATGCGGGCCGAAGGTGTCGGCTGGACGTGAGGCGGGGGATGGGATCTGATGTCGTTGCCGGTAGAACCGTTGGAACTCCTCGTTCGCTTTGCCGGTGAGGCCAGCGAGCAGCGGGCGATTGTCCTTATCTGATCGGAGTGCCTCGGCAGGATCGACTCGGTAGAGGCCACGGAGTAGCCGCTCGGCATCCAGATTCCGTCCGCTCCTACCGGTCAGGTCGATGTGGGCCAGCTTGCCGTACCGGGGATCGAATAGGAGGAGCCGACCGAATCTGAATGAGGCGGTGAACGCTGTCGAATCGACCGACCACCAGGGCAGGCGCATGAGCTGCGGTGTGTTCACCCCGAGGCCATGAGCGCGCATCTGCGGGTGATGTTCGCGAAGATAGATATGCGCTGCGGTCGCCCATCGTTTCTTGCGTGTCAGAGATCGGCGGACCATGCCGCCGAAGCCGATGTAGTCGCAACCGGCGTCGGCATAACGATCGAACTCGGACATATCCGCGCCCATATGGACGACGGGGATGGTGTCCACTCCGAGATCGGTGAGCCGAGTCCAGTTGTTCCATGATGCGACAGGATCACGAAGTACATCCAGAGAGAATGCGCCCGACATCCACGGCCCCCATCTGGGTATGCAAATATCGGTCAACCATTCGGCGTAGTCATCCACCGAGATATCAATGCCCTGAGTGTCTGCCGAGAATGCCCCAGAATCGACGAGGAGGCGGAAGGGGATGCCGTGATCGTTCGCTCGGACCATCATGTCATGGATGCGTTCGATGACATCAGGCTGTGTCCGGGCGTAATGGAATGAATACAACAACGACATGGGTTCGATGCCAGTCATGATGCGAGAAGAGCCGCCAATGCCGAGTTGTCATCATTATGTTGAGCGCGATGATCGGACCAGAGCCGGATCGTATCGGTCGAGACATCGAGGCGGATAAACATATGTCCCTCGGTGCCGTCGATCTCATCGTCCGGCAATTCGATGTCGAGGATATCGTCCTGTGCATCCAGCATGAGCGCGAGCTGGTCGTCGGTGTAGCCCGTGCCCAGCAGCCCGCCGTCGGTGTCATGCAAACCATCGAGCAGATCGACGAGGGCTTTGTCATCGTAGAACGCGAGATCAGACATGCGGTTGTCTGCGAGGAGAATGCGCTTCGCCTGCTCGTCGTCCACGTCGAGCCAGAAGCCGGGGAGCGACTCTTGGCCTTCGGAACGGGCGACTCTGAATCGGGTGTTGCCCGCCAAGATCATGCCCGTCGACTTTTGGACAAGAACGGCACCAAAGAATCCGTTGGCCTCGACCGACTCGGCGACCGCAGCATCATTACCGCGCCTCGGATTATCGGGGTGCTCCATGATCGCTTCGATCGAGATCGCTGCATCATACGTCTGGTCGATTGTTCTCATTTTGTTTCTCTCTCGGTTCGGATGCCCTTTTGTACGGTGTCTTCGGTGATCGGATGGCCTGCACCCCGCGAGAGCCGTGCGGCCAGCTCGCGATGTGTTGAGCCGCTCGCGGCGAGCTTGGTCAAGAGCTTGTTGCGTTCGACGGTCAATTTGCTGCTGTTGGACAATGCCGCCTGGATCTCCTCCAGGCGTCGCTCATCCTTATTCTTCGCTGTCGGCACGAGTGCCGGATCTATGGGGGTGGCCTTCGCCATGAGTGACCTCCTAGGTCTGGTTGCGTATGTTCGCTGCGAGGGTTCGCAGCGCATCTATCTGATGGCGGAGCGTGACCAGCTCCTCCTTGGTCGCCGATAGAACGGCGGCCGTCATCTTGTGGGCCCGGTATTCGTCGGCGCTCGCGAGGAACGCCCGAGATTCTTTCTCTTGCACCGAGGCTTTGACGCCCGAGTGAATCAGTTGGATGATCGCTGTGTGATGGCGGCGCTTGTATTCGACTTCGGCTTCGGCGGCGGTCTGGACTTCGACGGCATAACGGTCGGTCGAGTTCTCCATGCGATGCGATAGGCGACGGATCTCATCTTCGACCTGGCCTTGCGTCAGCATCAACGGGACCAGCCCGACTCGATGAGTGAATGTAATGCTTGATGTCCGGCGACGGAGAGCCGCCAGACGACTGATTCGACATCTGAGCCGGGGTTGATCCGACGTTGCCCGGAGTCCTCAATGAATTGGATATAGCCCTTCGGTCGGAGATCGGAGCAGCGGCGACGGGTGCCCTCGAAGCGGGTGTCGTGGGCTTGCAGCTCGCCGACGATACGGATCGTTGCTTCATGATCGGTGGCAGGGTCGGAGAACGCCCGGAGTAGTTTCGCCTTGCGTGATTTCGATGAGAAGCGCAACACATCTGTCGTTGCCCGTTTCCTGGCGGCGGCGTGCGAGGTGGATGGATCGCCATGCCTGGCGGGTGCGGAACCGACGGGATGTATTGGACGTTGAGCGAGGACGGCAGCAGCAACAGCTTCGAGGCCGTAAGCATTGATGAGCGATCGTATCCGGTCGGTGATATCCATGACGCCCGAATGATATCGGGCCGAGGTGCTTCGGGACAAGGTTTCTTGGATTGATCCTGCACCCTCGCATGTCGGGCATGGATGATCGATCAGTTCCGTGGCTGCTGGAGCGCCGAATATGTCGAGCTGGGTATGGTCGATCATTGATTTCTCCTAATCATGAGGCCGCACTCATAGGAGAGCGCGGGATGGCTGTGTACTTCGGCATGATGACCATCGCAGAGGACGACGAGGTTGGCGGCGTCGTGGATTGCCGTATCCGCTGATCCGCCCGCTCCTCGCCCTATCCGATGGTGGATGACTGATCGGCCCGTACATCGCAAATTAGAGGGGAATGCGAACGCCTGGGCTTGGCACCCTTGATCTCGTTGCATGATCTCATCCCATCGGCCTGCTGGCATCGGGTTCTTCTTCTTCTTCATCGCTGCCCGCCTCGGAGGAGGTCACGCTGCACGATGATCGAGCCGCCGCCATCCAGAATCAATGTGACCTTGTCGTCGTCGAACTGTACGACCCGTCCCCAGGGTCGCCCGATGTCATCGGACCCCGTATCAAGACGCACCCGTTGACCAATGCTGATCGCCTTCACTTCGCCGCTCCGACACCGCCGATCGCATAGTCGAAGTACCCCCAATTCGGCTCGACGCCACGCTCCTCACAATCGGTCACATAGGACGCTGATGCGATCGCCCGGCCCTCCTTCGGTGTGATGGACTGCTCTATCGGATCTGGCCGTGCCGTGTACGCCAGCTCGCGTGCCTGATGCGCCCTCGACTCTCTCATCTTCGATCGGATACCGGCGATGGTCGGCCAATGCTCTTCGTTCTCGATCCAGCGGCGAGCAGCATCGAGAACGATGTTCGTGTCGCTGCTGGCGAATGCGTTGTGCCATAGCTCCATCTGCTCGTCGGTCACGCTGGCATAAGGGTACGCAGCCTGGAGGATCGACATCATGTGGGCCATGTCGTGTGAGTTCATCATGCTTCAAGTTCTCCGTACTGGTTGTCGTGGCGCTGTCTGAATCTTGCGATCGCATCTTGCGAGCTTGAATGCCGGTCAGGCTTCGGCTTGCTCGGCGTCGGTGCTTCATCTAGCCATCGCTGCTGATGGATGAATGTGTTGGCCTGCGGAATGAATGTGTTGCCATCGGCTTGCGCTAGCGCTTCCCAGCCGGGGAGCGCTGCCATCGACGCCAGCCGTTCATCGTGGGAGAGTGTCTTCCACTTCTCTGCTGCGATTGCTTTGCCCTGCTTCTTCGGCCAGCGTGAATACCAAGTTTCAAACTTGATCGTCGGAAGAGTGAAGAGAGCCTCCGAAGGAGCGACCAATAGTTCTAGATCGTTTTCTTCAACATCGTCTTCTGAATGATGGTCTTCTATGGGGAGCGATTGACCATCGATGGCTGAACCATCGATGGCTGAACCATCAGTGGATAATCCATCGATGGTGCCACCAGGGGTTTCATAGACGTTTGTGATCCATGCGAATGTTCCGTCGGGCCGATGCTCTTGGATTCGCTCCAAGTAACCGAGCGCCTTCAATTCGTTCTCTGCCGACTTGATCGCATCGACTCCTTCGGTCCCATTGCGGGCGATCTGGGCGCGACTCGCCTCCCAAGTATCAACATGCGAGAGCAGCCACACTAGGACGCCACGAGCCTTGAATGAGAGCCGCACATCACGAAGAGTGGCATTCTGGACTTGGGTGAAGTCTCGCACATGCTTCTTGATCCGATAGGTCGTCACGTTGCGGAATCCGAAAGTGATCGGGTGTAGGATGTGCTCATTCTTCTGACCTCCAGGCGGTCGGTTGATTGGGGATGGCCCGAGCGATCACTCGGAGGATGTCCCCGAAACTTATCGGACTGGTCGCCTCCCTGCCACATCGGCGGGTTGAGGCGACTGGTCTGATAAGCGATTTGCTATCCCGAGCCATGTCGGGTATTATAGGCATGTTCCACCCGACCCCGGCATCCCGTCGAGGACAACCCTGAAACGAGAAACCAATGAACGAAGACCTGGACATCCCCATCGGCGACGAGCCGGACATCGACTACGGCACCCCGGCCCTCATGCCCGAAGGGACAGCCGAAGCGCTCGACCGGGCATCCTGGCACCTGAAGATGGCAGCGAGATCCACCGCACAACGTGACGAGATCGACGCCGTGTACCAAGCCGAGATGGACCGGCTGGAGATCCGCCGCCTCCACCGCCGCCGCATCTTCAACAACCAGATCGCATGGCATCAAGCACCGATCGAATCATTGCACCGTGCCCTCCTCCGAGACGACCCGAAGCGTAAGTCGATCGAGCTGCCCTACGGCACGTCGAAGATCCGAGTGTCGAACACGCCGACCCTGACATTCACCGACAAGGCAGCGACGCTCGCCTGGGCGGAGATCAATCATCCCGACATCCTCGGCCGGACGATCAACGTGACCGGCATCAAGTCGATCGCCAACACCTCGCCCGACTTCCGCTTCATGGTGGACGGGAACGGCGAGATCATCCCCGGTGTCGAAGCATCCATGCCCGAGCCGTCGTGGTCGGTCCAGTTCGCGGCCGACGAAGACCAGTCATGAATCATCCCCAACAGAAAGAGAACGACATGGACACGCCAGAAATGATGACGAGGTTCGCCAACGTCCTCGCCTCGGTCGAAAAGGTCGTCAAGGACCAGTCGGCCAAGATCAACGAGACATTCAGCTACAAGTATGCGGACATCAACCAGATCCTGGCTGGACTCAAACCTGTCCTCGCACAGCACCAGATGTCGCTCGCTCAGCCAATCGAGATCGCCGACGGCAACATGGTCATCACGACGCTGCTGATCTGCACCCAGACCGGCGAACGCATCGCCTTCCCAGGGCCAGGCTTCCCAGTCAAAGGCGACCCGCAGCAGGCAGGCTCGGCGATCACCTACATGCGCCGCTACGCACTCACCTCGCTGTTCGCTCTCGAAGCCCACGACGACGATGGAGGCATCGCCCACCGGGCGGAGGCGACACCCAACATGAGGACCGAAGCAGAGACGCAGATCCGTCTCATCATCTCCACGATGCAGAAGTCCGAGGTCGGCGAGTTCGTCGCGGCATTCACCGCCGAGTTCGGGTCAGCTCTGTCTGCTCTCCCCGAGGCGAAGCACGGCGACGCTCTGGCATGGACGAAGGCTCGGACCGGGCAGTGATCGACGATCAAGATGAGGGCCAACGCTGCCCGTCCGCTGCTCTCGTGATGCCCGAAATGATCCGCCGATGCTGCGGCTATGACGGGCACGAAGGCGAACACATTTGGTTACCGGCCACACATCAAGGCTTGCCGATGGCATTCACATGGAGCGACCATCACGCCGACGACGACACGGTGACCATCTGGTCGCCGTCCAACATCGAACATCAACAAGGAGAATCAGAATCATGAGCGACGCACAAGTCACACTCGTCGGGAACCTCACCCGCGAGCCGGATCTCAGATACACGGCGGGCGGTCGAGGCGTCGCCTCATTCGGCATCGCCTGCAACCGACGCTGGATGGATAAGGCGACGAACGAATGGAAAGAGGAAGTCTCATTCTTCAACGTCACGGCCTGGGCGGAACTCGGCGAGAACTGCGCCGCCAGCCTCCAGAAAGGTAACCGGCTCATCGTGACCGGCCGACTCTCGCAACGCAACTACACCGACAGGGAAGGAAACGAGAAGTCGGTCACCGAGGTCGTCGCCGATTCCGTCGGCCCTGATTTACGATGGGCGACATGCGAAGTGACACGCACCGAGCGGACCAGCTCGCCGCAGCAAAGCCAAGCCAAGCCAGCCGACCCCGTGTACGGCGAAGAAGAGCCGTTCTAATCGTGGAAAGAAAACGAAACATCGCAACGCATTGCAAGCGCGAGCACCCATTCACGAAGGCAAACACCTACATCGACGGCAAAGGCTGCAAGCGATGCAAGCAGTGCATCAAGCAGCGGAATGCTGGCACGCTATCCCACACCGGACTCCCGATGCGGAAAATTGACGGCACATGGCAACGGAAGGTCGATGGTAAATGGCAGTCACTACGCATCGAGGTCGTTGATCCATCGAAGCTCAGAGACTCGGCGCACCGTCGAGCGACCAGAGCGAAGGCAGGCCAGCAGGCAGCGCAGACCCGAACCAACATTTGGTCTTGGTCGTGAGCTGGCCTGCACCCGACCGGGGCGAGCCGACCGATCAACGCTCAACCGACCTTGCCTACGGCTGCATCCGATGGGCGTTCGCAATCGTCGCCCTGTGGGTAGCGGTCGCCGGATCTGCCATACTATGGCTGGTCATTTCGTAAGGCTGACATTCGACCACCACGGTTCTTTCCGGCTTCATTGAGTCGATCCTTTCTACCGCGGTGTCAGCCTCCCTCGTCGCCCGTACCGCATGGGCGGCGAGGGTGAGCGTCAGCTACTCGGGTAGCTGTGAGCGCCAGAACACGACCCGTTGCTGGCGATCCATGGTCGCCAGCCGTCGCCGTAGTAGCCGACTGCCATGTCGAACAGGGTGCGCCCGTGGAGCAGGTTCGTGTATCCGTCGAACAGGTGCGTGAAGTCCCAGCCGACGAGCGGCCCAACCCATTTGCGGTGGGCCCGCATGTTGAGTTGGATCAGCCCGTAGCTGTCGTCGGGGTAGCGAGGGTTGTGGGCGTACGGGTCGCCACGGGATTCGCGATGAATGATGCAAGCCAATCTCGGCCATTCATCCTCGGGCCATCCAGCCCGGATCGCTTCGTCATGCCAGTGGTCCACGTCCGGCGAAGAGTGGTGATATCTCGGCGGTGGCGGCGGCGGATTCGGTGACGGTGCCGGAGGCGGCACAACCTGCACCTGGACACCCCGCTCTGCTGGAGCAAGATCCCGACCCACAGCACCCGTGATCGCGAAAACGATGGCGGCGATGATGGCGATGATCTTGTCGATGTCTATCAGTGTTGCTCCTTCGATGGGAGCGGCCCGTACAGAGCGTGGTATCTGTCAAGCTCCGCTTCCATTGCTTTGACTCGCTCTTCGAGTTTGTCGATGCGAGTCTCCAGTCGGCCGATCAGATTGTCCGATGCCGTGAGCGCTTCGATCTGATTGCTGGCACCATTCAGCCGAGAACGGTACAGGCTGATCGATGAGCTGATGATGGTGGAGATGACGGCACCGAGGAACACCCATACTGCTTCGCTCATGAGCAACAACCTTCCGACAGCAGCCAGCTCGTCAGCCGTGAACAAGGTAGGCGCTTGTAACCGGCACCCTCGGGATCTGACCGGACATAGCGGCTGAACAGATCAGGCCGTTCCTCATTCGGAGTCTTCTTCGGGATCGACCGGATCAGCCCCTATTTCGCCGTCTACGGCGCCGGAAGCGGTAATGGGGGCGGCGGTGGCGTAAGCCGCATCAAGAACAGCGAGGACGACAGCGAGAGCATCGGCCTGCTCCTCCGAACCCTCATCCCGATACTGCGCCAAGAACACAGTCGCATTCTCATCGGAACCGACCGGGCCGTCAGCGAGCAGCCAGACCCGACCAGACCGTTCGAGATACACCGTGCCCCTCGCCGGGGTGACGATATTGTTGATGTCGTCGGCACCCTCATGCGAGCGGCCCGTCCCTGTCGGGAGAACATCAACGCCACCCACATCGGTCATCCGACCATACGGGCGACCCTCGATGACATCGAGGCCAGCGGTACGAAGTTCGTCAGCGATACTCATACCAGCATCGTAGCCCGTCCGAAACGACCGAAGCAGGGATCGGCCAGGCGTGGGCCGTCAGGCGTAACCGACCACATCGAGAATGATGTGGCACGGCGACACGTTGAACATCTGGAACTTGCCGCCGACGACACGGGTAAGTGTCGTGTTGCAGATCGCGCCAGCCCCTGCCGGATAGTTCAGGTTCGACGTGTTCGGCCGGGCACCCGAACCCCACAGCGTGATGAATCCGCCAGAGCTTGCGTCGGTCGCCGTGACAGTCACGAACACAGCCTCGGCCCTCGCCGGTATCCCGGCAGGCAAAGTCTGCGGCCACGTCCCCGACGGCAACGGATCTGCCCGCTGGTCCCGAGTGTCGAGCATACGAATTGGTTTGTTGAGCGTAATCATTTTGTTGTCTCCTGAACCTGAAATAGATGTCTGCCACGGTGGGAGGAACTCGGGCCAGCGCGCGTCAACCGATACTCCGGCACACGCAGTGCGCGCTCCAGGCATGAGCTTGTGTGGTCGCTGGTCTACGTCGGCCCGTAGCGCCCCGGTGTAGATCAACACGTCACGCAGCCACCGCCACTTATCAATCATCCGGTCGGTGACCTGCTCACCGACGCCGAGCAAGAACAGAACACCAAACGCAACATCGTTCGACCCTTTGCAATGCGCCGCCTCGAACATGCCAGCAAACTCGATGATCTGATCGTCGTCGTTCTGGCCGATCACATAGTTGTACTCGAACGGCTTCATATCAGCGAACACAGCCTGGATCTGACGGGTCACCTCGGCCGCATCCTTCCCGGCGTAGCTGATGTCGTTGCCGGTGTAGTGGGCAGTAATCATCGGCTCGTTGTAGAGCGGCGGACGGAGCGCACCAGTCGAACCTCGCACCTCGGCGGGCAGACCAGCCTCGACCCGTGACACGATGCGATAGATCATCGGCTCTGTCTCATCAGCCGCAATCTCCTGGACCTCGAAGTCTTTGATCTCGATGTCGGTGAAGTCGCAGCGCAGCCCGACACGGTTACGCCCCGACATCGTGGCCGGGAGATTCTCCAACACGTCGGCCAACACGACGCCATCCCACATGAGCGTGTAGTGGGCGTGACTGTGAACGACGATCTCAAAGTCGTGCCAGAGTCCATCCCAGAACGGGAACGGTGCGGGCTGGCGGGCGTGCTTGCGGGCGTACCCTGAGCGTGAACCGTAAGGCTCGGCGGGCCGTTCGGCCCGAAGCTCGGCTGAGATGCCGACGTGACCTTCCGGCCGGTCGTAAGTACCGAGGCCGATCAGCACGTTCTCGTCGTTGCCTGCGGCAGGCGTCGAGCTGGAGCCATACATCGGATGAAAGACTAAGCCAGGCCGATACCACGCCGGAGTGCCGTCCTCGAATACGGGCGGCGACATCAGCGAGATCGTGCGGACAGAACCAGACCAGACGTAGGGCGGTGCGTAATCCTGCTCCGACTGAAACCGGTAGTAGACACCCCTGCCATTCACGTCGCCGCTACGGGCATTACGAAGCACATCAGGCCCGGTGGCGACCCAGCCTGTACCAGCCGAGCCGGTCGGCATCATCAACATTACGCCTCCGGCAAATGCTTCGGCTCCACCGACGACCGGAGTGGCGGGCGTACCGTATTGGCGGCAGCAAGACCGTTCCCGCCGATACCAAAGATCGCCGCAGCGAGCAGCAGCCAAGACGGTGCGTCACCCTTGTCGATGAGGCCGTAGACGACAGCGACACCGACGACAGCGACACCGATCCGGTAGGCGTAGGCCCGAACCTGTTGAGGGATGTTTGTGAGCTTCATCATGCCTTCCATTCCTACTGATTGACCGTTAGTAATCGACACGGAGAAATCTGCGAGGTCAGACCCGGCTGATCGCATCGGCTACTAAGCCGAGCGTTTGCGAGTCCACCGATTCGGTAACAGACTGGGCTGCCATCTGTGCGCCGACCGTAGCCCCGTCAACGATAGGAACGAACCCTGGCTGTTCGGCTTCGTGCGGTTGGAAGAATACGATTGCGCCGTCACGCTTCACGATAACGACATCGCCAGTAGCCGGGATGTCGTTGCGTTGGTCGAGAACGTCAGCAGCAGGGACGCCGTTGACGGGGCTTGTGCGGTCCCAGATTTCGTATGTCCACAGTGGCGCTTCGGCAGCGTGCAAAGCATCCTGGTCGATGGCATCAAACGCCGCCTGAATCTGTTCGTCCGTAGCATCAGGGCGGGTAAACCGGGTTGCCGTTTTTGCGTTGTCAAAGTTCATTGTTGGTCCATTCAGGTTGCAGCTAAGTAGCCGAGTAGGGCGGCACGACCAGTCGTGGGAAGGACGACACCTGGAACAAATTGTGTGACAGAATTGTTCAAGGTGAATCCTCCAACCTGCCCGCCTGTCATCAGGGCAGATCCATCGGCCAGCGTGCTCTGGCCTAGCTCTTGGACTCCGACAGTCATCGACGTTTTAGCAGTCCACGAATTGGTTGACGGACTATACTGGTAGACACTATTCACGCTACCGGCGGAGTCGCCTGCTGCGACCAGGACATCCCCGTTACCCAGCGTGCTTTGACCGTGAGCCCGGCGAGTGACAGGCATTGCAGTTTTAGTTGT
>Ga0208903_1000343_pt1 | contig 40654 bp, 62 predicted proteins | sample AntAceMetag02UKJ_FD_184769 | JGI IMG/M metagenome (GOLD analysis project Ga0208903, IMG submission 184769) | Saline lake microbial communities from Ace Lake, Antarctica - Antarctic Ace Lake Metagenome 02UKJ (SPAdes) (version 2) | ecosystem: Environmental > Aquatic > Non-marine Saline and...
CATTAGGGGCTGTTTATCCTTGGTACGTGAAGATGAAAGCTACGTTTGACGAGGTTACGGTAGCTCAGGAGATCGATCGGGACTACAATGCGAGTGCTGAGAACGTGTTTATCCCTGCGAAGTGGGTAAGGGCTTCAATCGATGCTCATATTCGTCTTGGATTCGAGCCTAGCGGTACGAAGGTTGTTTCGTTTGACCCTGCTGACGTTGGAGATGCGAAAGCGAGGCTGTATCGGCATGGGAGCGTAATAATGGATTGCTCGGAGATGAAGACCGGCGACATTCGTGATGCTTTGCCTTGGGTGGTCGATTACGCGATGGGTAAGAGGAACGGAGATGGTCTTGATGCCTTCGTTTATGACTCTGATGGCATGGGGGCTCCGATTGTGAAGCTTTCGATTCAAGACAAGTTCGATGCGAAGGAGATTCCTATCGTTCATTTTCATGGATCTGGAGAGGTTGCGGATAAGAAATCCGAGTGCGTTGATCTGAATAAGACCAATGGGGATGCGTTTGCGAATTACAGGGCCCAGACTGCGTATTCGCTGCGTAGGAGATTTGAGAGGACGTTTGAAGCAATCGAGCATGGAGTTTATCAAGATCCTGACACGTTGATCTCTATCAGCAGTCAGTGTGAAGGTGTGACGAATCTGATTGCGGAGTTGAGCCGACCTCAGCGGAAGTATCGGGGGAATGGGAAGATCCTCGTTGAGAGCAAGCCAGAGATGCGTTCCAGAGGGGTTTCCTCGCCTAATTTGTGGGATGCCGCCAATATGGCGTTTGCGGTGGATAACGTAAAAGCGGGTAAGCCGATCCGCATTCGTTTTGAGTCAGAATGGTCGTGAATTGATATCATGAAGATGCTAAAAATAACGATAGAATACGGCGATTTAATGGTTCCTAATAAGGGCATTCCTTTCGTCGACAGCTCAGGCAACCAGCAGATTGTTACGCTGGCTGGGGATCTGGATAAGCTGGACGGCGATCTTTTGGGAAAGCAGATCTTCGAAGCGATAGGAGCGATTGCGGCTGAAAACGTTGAATAGTCATTTTCCTTGCCATATTAGGCCCATCCTATTTTTATGCCACAAAGAGGTGACTTTGGCTACTCAAAGTCATCTGAACAATAAACAGGTGGTTGGTGGTTAAAATATCATGGCAAAAGTAAAACACGGGGACAAAATAACAGCGAACGCGAGTCACTACGTTGAGGGATTGATACTTGGGCGAAATTACATCGTGGGTTTGATTTACACGAGCGGTACAGGCACGATGAATGCGATCGGTCAGTCTCTAACGATCGCTGGTACGGTAAACACGTTCTACGCCGAGGACGGTACAACGGCATTAACGATCACGGCTACAACTCCTAGAGCTTACAAAGTTCAGATGTGCGCTCCGGTTTTTCGTTTCACAATTGCTTCGGCTTCGAGCTTGATTGCTCAATTGGTAATTATCCCAGTTGGACACGGCTACTAATTCAACCCTTCTTCTAAGAAATGGAGTATTCGGCTACTGACGGTTCCGGTAAGGTTTCTAAACAGAAAACCAGCGAGCAATCGGCTGCGAATAAAGCGGCTCACGATCTTGCTATGGATCGGCACAAGGCTTCTGAGCAATTCGAGCAGGACGAGCGACAGCTATGCGTAGAGGATTCGTTATTTTGCGACAAGCCGGGTTCTCAGTGGGATGAGATAGCTTCTCGTGGGCGAAAGAGGGCGAAGCGTCCGATGTACGAGATCAATCGGGTTGCTGCTGCGCGTAACCAGTTCCTGGGCGATCAGCTTCAGAATCGTGTAGAGATTCGCGTTAGGCCAAAGGGTGGCGGAGCGAAGCAAGATATTGCGGAGATTTACGAAGGTGTTGTACGCAGCATTCGAGATAATTCAGGCGATTCGTGGAAAGACAACGGATTGAAGGAAATGGCGACGGGCGGGATTGGTGCATGGGAGGTATGTACGCGGTACACCGTAGACGATGGGTGGGATCAGGAAATCTATCTCAAGCCGATTCGTTCGGCGGCTACTACTGTTTCCGTAGATCCAGAATCGGTAGAGGACTGTCACAAGGACGCGAAATGGATTAGCGTTGTGAAGAATTGGAGTCCTGAGAGCTTTGAGAAGCGTTGGCCTTTAAGCAAGGCGGCCAATTTCAATCTGATTGGAATCAACGGGGTACGATCGGGCTGGCGAACGCAGGATTTCATAAAGGTAGCGGATTATTACGTCAAAGAGCCTACGAAGAAGACTTTGGTTTTGATGACGAATGGGCAGACCTACGAGAAGAACGAAGACTTTGAGAAGATAGAAGACGAACTCGCCCAGAACGGAATCACGCAAAGTCAGATCAAGGTGGTTTCGTCTCACAAGGTTCTTCACTACAAGCTTTCCGGAGGCGAGGTTCTTGATGGGCCTCACGAGATTCCCGGCATGGAGCTACCAATCGTTCTTGGCTACGGCTACAGCTCTTGGATCGACGGAGTTCATTACTACTGCGGAATGATCCGCAAGGCGAAAGATCCTCAGCGTGTCTACAATTACGAGACTTCGAGCAGCGTAGAAACAGGGGCATTGGCTCCGAAAGATCCTTATTGGGTATCTACGAAGCAAGCGGAAGGCTACGAAGGCGATCTTGCTCGAATGGCTACCGACAATGCGCCAGTACAATTTTTCAATCCAGATCCCGAGAATGCGGGACCGCCGAGGAGAACGGGAGCTCCAGCCGTTCAAGCAGCTCAAATCAACCGGATAAGACAGGCGGAGAGCGATATAATGTCAGCTACGGGCTACCATGCTCCTTCTCTGGGCGACAATCCAAGAGATCAAAGCGGCATTGCTCTAAAGACTCAGCAACGGCAAGGGTTCAACGGTACTTACGAGATCACCGATAATCACGCGAAGATGATCGAGCATACTGGGCGGATCATCATCGGTATGATACCTCCAATTTACGACGGCACTAGAATCGAGCGGATATTGAAGGAAGATGGCGATGTCGATCTGGTGCAGATCAATCAAGTTGTTATTGATGAGCAGACGGGCGAAGAGGTTGTGTTAAACGACCTCAGTGTCGGGAAGTACGATATGAAGGTCGATGTCGGCCCATCGTTCGCTACTAAGCGCGAAGAAGCCGTAGCCTACTTAACAGAGGCAGGTCGCACTAGCCCGATCATCGGACAAACGACTACTGACTTGGTATTGAAGAACATGGATTTCCCAGGTTCGAAAGAAGCATCGGCTAGAGCTCGCAAGCTTGGAATCAAAGAAGGCTACATCGATCCAACTCCTGAAGAGGAAGAGGAAATGAAGTCTAAGCAGAAACCTGACCCGATTCAGGAATTGAATTTTGAAATGATGGTAGCATCTCTTGAAGAAAGAGTAGCAAAGATCGATCAAATCGAACTTGAGAGTGAAAAGATCAGATCCGAAACCGCCGAGAATTGGGCACAGGTTCAGGAGACGATCGAAGGTCAGGAACTCCGCACATTGAAGAGCCAGACGGCAGCAGAACAGGCTCTTGAGCAGGTGAACAAAACCATCATGGATGGGAAGCGAGCCGACGCTAAGGAAGCCCGTGAAGATCAAATGCATCAGCAACAGGCACAAGCTCAACAGCAGCAGCAAGGACAATCAACTCAACCACAACCACAGCAATAATCATGGCAATTTACAGCAAAGGGAAACTCGTAAAGGACACTAGCAAGGTAACGAAGGCGAAGAACAAGCTCAAGGAGCGGAAGGCTAGTCAGAAGAAGACAAAGGCTCTAGTAAATAAGACCAATGCTTCTGCTGGAGCTAGAGATAAAGCTTACAGTAACAAGGAATCAAAGGATCATCTTAAGTTTATGAAGGATGGGGGTAAGATTCTTAAGAAGTCTGCCAAGCAGCTTAAAAACTACGCTAAAGAAGACCTAGAGCGAGCCAAGAAAGAGAAAAAGCGCAAGGATTCGGTCAATAAGATCAAAGTCAAAGGCAAAACTTACACTGTCAAATAAGTCGTTTTTAAATTGGCTAGGCCGTTTTTCGGCTAAAACCAGCCCCATTGCCCTCATTTTCCCCTTTCGTTAATAGGGGTACGACATTTGAATGTCCTACGTCGCTCAATCCGAGTGGCGTTCAACAAGCAAGTTGTCAAAATGTCTAATCAAACCATAGGGGATGTAACGCTAGACCTGGACGAAGTAATCGTCGAAGGCGAAGCTATCGGTGAATCGTCCACACCAGCAGAAGAAATCGTTCCTACGCAGGAAATCGAAACACAGGAGGTCGAGGGTGTTTCATCCGAGAGTGAATCCGACGATGAAGGCGAAACGAACGCGAGCCCGGTTGAGGAGAGTCACAGCAAGCCTGGTGACATGATTCCTAGGGCAAGACTGAACGAGGAAATACTAAAGAAGAAAAAGAACGCAGAGGAACTTCAAAGGGAACGCGAGGGCAATGAAACGCTCAGACGTGAGTTTGAAGAGTTTCGTAATTCGAGTAAAACCGCACCAACCGCAAAACCCTATCCTAGCGAGTCCGATGAGGGCATCGACTATGATGCTGAAAAGCTTCAAGCTGCTCAGTCGAAATGGCAGAGCGATGAAGTAGCGAGGCAAATTGCCTTGTCGGAGAATACGAGAAAGACGGAAGCTCATCAGCAAGCATCCCAAGAAAAAGCCAAAGCGTTCGATCAAAAGCTAGTTGCTTATGCGAATGAGCATCCAGAATACGTTGATGACTTCAAAGATGCGGGTGATCCGACATGGCCGAAGCACGTCAACGATGCAGTTTCGGAGTCCGACGTAGGACCAGCTCTCGATCATTATCTTCTAAAGAACGCAGACGAGAGGAACCGTATTCTTGGAATGCCTCCTCTTAGAGCTCTCATGGCGATAGGCGTCATAGAGCACAGTATTGCGAATCCTGTTCCAGCAAAGAAGGCGAAACCGAAACTTACGGGGGCTCCGCCACCGATAGAGCAGACATCTGGAGGAACATCGGGTAGACCGATGGCAATTCTGGACGGCTTCTACATCGAATAGAAGCGAGGGTCATAATTAGACATTAGAAATAAATAAAATGGCAACTACACTAAGCAGCAATTATGTTAATCGACTAGCTTCAGGCTTTCTTAAAGCTTGGAACAGTCAGATGGTATTCTCGAAGTGCGTCAATCGCTCCGTTATTACGGACAACGACTTTCGGAATCCAGCATCAGGCGATACCGCATACGTGCGCCGTCCTTGGGACTTCGCAGCAGTAGAAACTGCTCGCGGCGATCTTACTTCATCTACGATCAACACGCTTCAACGTGGTCGCGCAACGGCTACCGCTCAGAACGTCATCACCGTTCCTATCCAGTGGGATCTAATCGACGAGTCTCAGGACTTGAACGATGAGGATCTCGGAGCAATCATGGCAGCGGCTTCTTCTCGCTTGGCTACTAAGTTTGAAACGAACTTGGCAACTTACGCGAAGAACAACCTAGCTCATACATTGGGAACCGTAACGAATACGGTCAGCCAGTGGAGCGACGTTGCTCAGATTGGTTCTTTCGCTTCTGCGATGGGCTTTCCTGAAGGTCAATGCAAGGGTCTGTTTGATCCTTATTCGATCGAACGTCTCGCTAACGCTCAGAATGGCCTTGCTGGTAATAGCGGCGCTCTGGTCACGTCGGCATGGGAACGCGCAGCAATCGCAGGCAACTTCGGAAACGTAGACGCTCGCATGTGCGATACTCTTTCTTCGCATACTTGCGGAGCTGGGTATGACAGCGCCACTGTGGTCGTAAATGGAACCGCTCCAACTCAGACTTACTTGTCTGCGAAGGATACGTACCGGACCAGCATGAACATCAGCGGATTCGCCGAGAACGACACGCTCGTTGTTGGAGATCGTTTGAGCATTCCTTCGATCTATTGGGTAAACCAGAAGACCAAGACTTTGAGTGTTGGTCGTGATGGTGCTCCTCTTCCATATCAGTGTGTCGTTGTAACAGGCGATACGGCAGATGGTAGCGGCGACATGGATATTGTTGTTCAAGGTCCAGCGATCTACGAAGCAGCCGGTCAGTACAACACTATCAGCGCTGCAATCGGAACCACTACCGGAATCAGCATCATTGGCGGTACTGAAGCGAGCGTGAACGTCCCATCGATGTTCATGCACCCTGAAGCTCTTGGACTAGCGTTTGTTCGTCTGAGCAAGCTCTACGGACAGGAAAGCCGTGTTATCACTAGCAAAGATGGATCGTTCTCGATGCGTTTGAGCATGGGATCTGACATGACTACTGCTGAGACTACTCTACGTATCGATATGCAGCCTGTCTTCTCAACCTTCAACCCACTTTTGGGAGGTGTAGTCTGGGGTAACTAGACAATCTGACTTATGCCTAGAGGAATTAGACTAGAAGATGATGTAGCAGCTCTAACGAGCGCTACTCTCACCGATAGTTCGGGAGGCACAGCTTCGGCTACTCTCGCGGCTATCAGCGGAACTTATGTGCAAGCAGAAGTTCGCAATTCTGTAGCCTCTCTAGTTGCTCAAGTAAACGCATTGCGCGTAGACCTTGCTGTATTGAGATCGAGCTATAACGACAACGGCTAGACCGTTTTTCTAACACATTTCACTAGGGAGTGGTCTTCGGGCCATTCCCTTTTGTGGTGAAAACCAAAATGATTATGGCAGAGAAAAAGACAGTGAAGAAGGTGGCAGCGAAAAAGGAGACTCGCGTAGTCGGACTTGATTCTCCATCTCAAATACCAGCCCCTTACATAGATCACGCAACTCCATCAACCGTACAGGCGAGGATTCAGATTCTAATCGACGAGCTTGGCCTGCGGGATAAAACGCGAGAACTAGATATCGTTCTAGCCAATCTCCGCAAATCAATCGTCTGGCTCAATAGATAATGGCAGTAGCAAGCGACATAATCTATCGCGCCTTCGAGCGTATCAAGGTGAAAGATCCTGATGTTAATTCCATTCAGACTAGCGACGCTACAACGGCGATTGACGAGATGAATGACATGATGATAGCCCTTGCCGATCATAACGGCATAAACCTTGGCTACACGATCGTATCGAACCTCACTGACGCCATAACCGTTCCCGATTGGGCTCAGGGTATGATGAAAGCGAAACTCACGCTATTGCTTGCCGACGAGTATGGCAAATCGGTTACGGATTCGATGGTCGCCAAAGCTCAAGAATATCTGAAGGGAGTACGACGGATTTGCATCCGAGTTCGCAAACCTTCATTGCCTGACGGTCTTCCAACCGGACAAGGCAACAGCGCTTACGGTTTCAATTACGGAACGGGCACTAATTTCTTTTACGACGAGGGCAAAGATGATCTTCGCGACCAACTCGGCATGACAATCGATGACGAGAACGGAAACCCACTAGAGGACGCACAACCAACATTATGAGCTTCGCAGACAATAAATTAGTAAACGCAACCAACGTCACAACGGTTGCTTCCTCGGACAAGCTCTGGGCGAACGTGGGGGGCAGTATCAGACAGATATTGGTATCCAACTTCGCAACGGCAATCACTAACCTGGTCTCTTCTGGGGCGAAGCGTCTGAAGATCCGAACGGCTACCGCAAATACGGCAGCTTTATCGACCGACAACGTAATCCTTGGAGATACATCAGGAGGCGGGTTTTCGGTGACATTGGACACGGCGGCAAATATGTATGCCGCGGCAGATACCGACACGGCATCGATCACGGTGAAACAGATAACGCATACGTCGAATACGCTTACGGTTCTCCCTGGAGCGGGTAACACGATCGATGGGGCGTCTTCGGTGCTTCTCACTAGCGATTCTAGCGCGACCTTTATCAGCGACGGGTCGAATATCCACACGGTAAATACCTAGTATGTCCAAAATGGTTAGAGTACCTATCGACTTTGGATTCTATCAGAGTCCTAGTCTGCCATTCGCGGCTCAGGAGTGTCGGGATCTGATTCCCATCGTTTCTCAGGGCGAAGGCAGTTCAGCGAAGGGTATGCTTGCTTCCATTCCAGGATTTACCGATTTCGGAACTATTCCTGCTGATGTAACATGGGGATTCCATGAATTTGCTAATGAGTTTTACATAGCCAGCAGATCCAATCTATACAAGATGGATTCCTCTGGAACTGTCACGACGATTGGAGCAATCAATACAGGTACGACTACCGAACGGGCAATAATCGACGACAACGGCGAGACTATGGCTATCGTCATTCCAGGGGTAGCTAGCTACTTCTACGATCCGACCAATGGGCTTGTTCAGATAACCGATACGATCTTCCAGGATTTCGAGGCGGAGCTTGGAGGAGTAACCAGCGTGGTCGAGGTAGACGGGTATTTCCTATGGTCTACCGATGTAAGCATTTTCCAATCGTCTTCGGTTGTCGTAAACAAGGGACAGACATTTGACGCATTGGCTTTCCTTCAACCATTTCTGAAAGAGGATCTGATTCGCGTAGGACGCGCGAGAGGTCAGCTCATGGCAATGGGCGGGGAGACAATCAAGGTTTTCCGAAACGTGGCTACCGAGCCTTTCGCATTCGTGGAAGTGCCCGGAGCTACCATCGAGAAGGGGTTGGCCTTTCGGGGTGGTTGGATCTCGTTCGACAATTCGTTCTTCTTCTGGGGAGGTGGCATAAATGAGAAATATGCGGCTTGGAGGGGTGTCGGGTCGGGATCTGTTCAAAAGATCAGTACGGACGCAATAGACGCCAAATGGAGGGACGCAACCTATGCTAGTAACTCAGCGCTGTCCTTCTCTTGGGATGGACAACTAATAATTGGATTCTACAATCCTCCAACGGCACTTTTCTACAACATAACGGCATCGGCATTGAAAGGTCAGGCCGTATGGTTTTCGTCTGATACGTTGGGAGCTTTAACGCCTCCCTTGAAAGTTTACAACAAGATCATGTGGGATATAGGAGGAGGACTTATATCGTATTTTGACCAGAGTGGAAGCTATGGAGGAAGAACCTGCATCTTCACAGGCCGTTACTTGTCTGGTCAAGGCGATCATCTATTCGTAGACGAGATCGAATTAAAGGCTGAAACGGGAGTGGCTCAGGAGGTCTGGGATGCTCCAGCCGACACGAATCCTCAAGTGCTTCTCGAATACAGCAAAGACGAGGGTCGGACATGGATAAGCAAGGGCGAGCGCTCTATGGGCAAGATCGGAAAATTCGAGACGAAGATCCGCTGGAACAGACTTGGCCGATTCAACGACCGGGCAATCTTCCGTTTCACGACAACCACGGATAACCGACAGGCTTTCACAGAGATGAAGGTAACCTTGGAGGACGCTTTCGAATGAGTTTGCGAGCAATAGCGCCACTAAGAGACGAAGTTATTGTCGACGAAGACGGGTACGCTTCTTTGTCTACTCAGGTCTTTCTGGAAACAATCGAATCCGCGATCAATGGAGCGAACGCAGATGGTGTTACGCTAGGAGCTCGGGTGACAGAGCTCGAACCAACCTACAACGTCATTACATCGGCAGATTCCCCTTATTCAATCGCTAATAACGAGTATGTTTTGGCCGATATGAGTACGGGAAGCATTACGATTGTATTGCCAGGGGCTGGTCGGCATTACGTTTCCAGAAGCGGAGCAAGCAACACTCTCACACTTCAAGGAACAGTTGAAGGCGAAGTTAATCCAACCGTCATATCTGACGGCGACTCTCCAGACTTGGCATTTATTGGAACGGAGTATCGATATACATGAGTAAATTTGGAGCAGTCAGATTAAGGAATTCCGATGGTACGGTTCACGCCGATCCATTAGACGGGAAGCTACCCGTTCAAGTGGGGAACTTCCCATTGCCAACAACGATCAGCTCAGCGCTCGTAACGGTTACAACCGCAACGACGAGAGTTCAATTTGCTACGACTACAGCTAAGTCGATAACGGTGAAGGCAGCGGCAGCGAACACGGGGATTATCTACGTGGGCAACAGTACGGTTGCGGCTTCAAACGGCTTCCCTCTAGCTTCTGGTGAGTCAATCAGCATCGACATATCAAACACTGACGCGGTATGGGTAGACAGCTCAGTTAGTGGCGAAACCTGCAATTGGTTTTCAGTGAATTAGGAAATAGAGACATGGCAGATACCGAAGCTCATATTTACGATTCACTAGACGAGAAGCAGAAGCTTGAAATGGCTGAAGGGATTCAACAGATCCCGCCATTCCTCAAGACGATGGATGATTTCATTGGCTTGAACGTGTCTCGTTTGGTAGGTGAGTTCGACAAGGAAACCTTTGATTCGGCAGTGGATGAGATAGAAGCCCATCTTGCGAATCGTGAACGGTTCGATTTATGCGGGGCAGAATGCTCAATGAGCTGGATACACTCGGACGGAGTATCGGTTAAGGAAATGGTTCTTTCTCCTATGTCGATCGTCACAGGAGCAGAGCATAAGGTTGAAACAATCAACTCGGTTGTTCAGGGAGATGTAATTGTCTTCACTGAAACTGGGGCAAATTACTTTCTAGCTGGAGACGTATTCATTTCCAGTCCTGGTGTGCGAAAGCTCGGTATAACGATCGATGGAGTGAAATTCACTAACACCTTTGCCAATCCGACAAATGAGAGAGATGAAGAGAAGCTAGATCAACTCTACTTCGAATCATCCAAGGATCATCCAGAGCTCGGAGAATACGAAGTCTTTAAAAAGATAGCAGGAGTATCACAGGAAGCAATCGACTACTACATGAACGATCAAGGCGAACCTGAAGGCATTCCTTGCGGATCAATCGACTTAGGAGTATCAGAAATAGATGGAATGGGAACTTTCACTACTAGGGACATCGAAAAGGGAGAACGATTTCCAGTGTTCATGGAAGGCAACCGAACGATACTAGCGAGATACTCGAATCACTCATTTAAACCTAATGCTTGGCTAGTCGGTAACGATGCGACAGCGTTGGAAGACATCAGCAAGGGGACCGAAATCACAATGAATTACTTGGATAACTACATCAAAACAAACGGAAACGGAGGTCTTCAATGTCTAGCGCAATAGGGTGGGGAGCATTAGCGGTCGTCGGTGGAGCATCGATCGCTGGAGGAGCAATTTCGGCTAAAGGGGCGAAATCTGCTGCTAAGATACAGGCAGGAGCTACGGCTGAGGCTGGTCAGATTGTCAGGGATAATTACCAGGACACCAAGCAGACGCTTCAACCTTACACTGATTCAGGGATTCCGTCATTAAACCGTAGGAATGTCTTGCTAGGGCTTCAAGGCACTCAGCAGGACAAGACAAACGCTTGGAACAATGTTTACGACGATCCCGTTCTCACTCAGCAGAACGAGTTTGTTCGAGATGACGTGAACCGAGGAGCTTCGGCAACGGGTCAGCTTAGAAGCGGAAACCGATTGGCAGCTCTAAGCGATCGTCTACAACGGATCAAGTACGACTTTGGACAGCAATATCTCAACCGATTGGACACTGGCGTAAATACAGGCTACGGAGCGGCAGCGGCCACAGGAGGGGTTGCGGCAAACGCGGCGAACACTCAGGCCAATCTAGTCGCTCAAGGAGGAGCAGCGAACGCTCAGGGACGATTAGGAGTAGCGCAGAGCTATTCGAGCGGTCTCGCGGATATTGGAGGAATAGCTGGGTACGGTTTATCTGGTGGTCAGAATCAGGGATTTAGAGAGCAGAACTTTGGAATAACAGGAGGTCGATAAAATGGCAGGATACAGCACATACGTAAGTCCGATAGACCGGATGGGAGCGATTGCCAGTGTTGGCGGTCAGGTTCAGCAACAGCAGATCACTAGAAACGAGGCTCCGCTACGGCAGGGCATCCTTCGCCAGACTTCGGAGATTAACGACCAAGTGATTCAGCAGAACAAGAATGTTGCTACCGATCGAGAAACGGGGATTCAAAACGACCAGAATCAGGCGAAGGTAGACCAGAGGCTTCAAGAGGATCAAAGCATCGCTTCTAATTCGTATGCTCTCATGCAGCTACCTGACGAACAGATGATTTCTCAGACGAGTCAGATATACCCTGACATTATTCGAGAGATGCAGGAGAACGGAGGCACTCCCGAACAGTTGCGTTCAATGCTTAAATTCAACGTCGATCGTTCGGAGTTTTTGAGAGCGGGGGCGGCGGGAACGTCTAGGGGTAACCCCCCCGCTGACATTCAAACCTACGAGTATGTTAAAAGCCTTTCCAATGAAGATAGGGATCTATTTGAAAAGATACAGCGAGGCGATCAACTCACACCTGAAGAGGAAGCAAAGGCAGCGGGATTAAAGCAAGATGCGGTTGAGGCTTCGAAAACAAAGGCTATGATTGAAAGGGCTAAAGACCCAAATACTCCAGAAGGAAGAGACGCATTAAAGGCAAAATCTGCTGAAAAGAAACTTGCTCGAACTAAGCGAGCGGATCTGTTCAAGCTCGAAGATACGTTAAAGGTAGCGAATAAGATCAAGGAGAATGTCGGGGATCTGAATACGGGTTTCAGTCAGATGGTTCTCAAGATGTTTCCGGGCACGAAGAACTTTGATTTCGAAGCTCTCACGAATTCTCTAAAGAACAAGATCGCTCTTGATACAATGCTTCAATTGAAAGCGAACTCTCCTACTGGATCAACTGGATTTGGACAGTTATCAGAGAAGGAGCTCAAGCTATTAGAGAATAATATCGCTCAGTTAGCGACTTCTCAAACCGAGAACCAATTCAGGGATAATATCGGAATAGTCATTCAGCATTACGAGCGATTAGCTGGCTTGCTAAAGCTAGAATACTTAGAGGACAAAGAGCCACCAGCAACTACCCTAGCTGGAAGAATCAAGCAAATGGAGTCTGTTGGGATAACCAACGATGAAACGCAGCGACAGGTTCTATCCTACGAAGGACTTGGTGGCGAAGATTCACAACCAGATGTTTCCGGAATACAACAAGGTACAACTGTTTACCAAAATGGCGTTGGATATATATTCAACGGAGGAAATCCTAGCGATCCTGTGAACTATACTGAAGTACAGTAATGGCTTTTGATCCAAATAAACCCTTCAAGACCACTCCTGCGGGATTCGATCCTTCTCAGAAGTTCGAGATGGCTCCACCTGTGGATGTACCCGAATCAGAGAGGCCTCAAACTTACAAATCTACGGGAACGAATGAGACTCGACCGTTTATGAATCAGACGTTTCAGGTCTCCGAGGTTCCAGTTGGTCGAGGCAATTCAGCATTCTCAGAAGAGGCTAAGGCTCGGGCAGAGGGTCTCGATGAATTAGTTTCCTATAATCCGTTACCAGATGAGTTTTTTACGGGGGAATCTCAGAAAAACGCTTTCGGAATAGCAATGAGAACGGTGCTTATCCCTGATGACAAGGAACGTGCCAAGGCTCTAAAGTCGATGGGTATCGAAGTAGAGGATCAAGGTGGTCTTCAGTTTGCCAAAACTCCGGACGGTCAAGAGTTCGTTATAAATAAACCTGGCATGTCTCGGACTGACCTCTATTCAACTGCTGGGCAGATTGCTCTATTCGCTCCAGCCGCAAAGGCCGCAGGAATGGGCGCGGGTATCTGGTCTAAAATGGGTTTAGGTTCCTTGTTCTCAGGAATAACGAGCGGAGGAGTTCAGGAGGCTCAAGAAGGACTTGGAGGCGATTTCAACGTAGAGGAGGTTGTTTTGGATGTTGCTCTAGGCGCCGGGGCGGAAGCCGTAGGCCCGTTGTTTGGCAAAGCTTGGGCTAAGTTTTCCCCAGCGAAGCGGAAAGCGATCGAATCGGCTAAGACCCTGGATGATCTTGCCGATGCAGGAGTTCCTAGAGAGCAAGGTGTCAATCTATTGAAGCGGTACGTCGATGAAGGCAAACTGGCAAAGAAGCTGGATGTAGACACTCCACTAGGAGCCCAAGCGCTCGCTGGCGATGCATCTACGGATTTTCAGCGCCCATTGGCAGGACTCCGAGAGGGGGCCAAGGTAAACGAATCGGCAGCTCGCGAAGTGACTAGAACGATGGAGGACCAATCAAGGTCTATGCTCAAGGCTCTCCAAAAGGAAATCTCAACCGAAGTCGGATCTCTTGAATCCCTAGAAGGAGCTAGAACGGTATCCAAGGGCATTATAGAAGATGCTAGGAAGATTCGCACAGGGGTCGCCGATGTAATGTATGACAAGGCTTTCGCTGGAGCTCCCAAGATAGATCTAGGTCCGATTCGAAACGAGATTGATAATTTAATTTCATTAAAGACCGTTAAGAATTCGCCAGCGCGAAAGAAACTCGAACAGCTCAAGGGCATGTTCACTACCGATGAGTACGATGCAGCTTTGGCTAAGAGAAGCCAACTAGCGAAGGATGCCCCTGATTTAGTAGATGCTAGAGGCAATCTGGTAAAAACGGCTTTGCCGCCACTGCCAAAGAGAGAGATGAGAGCGGGATTGCTTCAAGAAATCAATTGGGTTCTTCGAGATATCCAAAAGCTTACTGCCGATACTTCTACGCTTGGCTCAGTTAAGAACAAGGCCAAGCAGATTGAGAAGTCAGTTACCGCAGCGCTTAATCGCTCCACTAAAGGCAGGTACGGAGCTGCCGATAAGAATTTCTCCAAGATGTCCGATGATATCGAGAAAATCCTTCAAAGCTCGGTTGGCGATGCCGCTTCCAAGAAGGATACGGCTTTAAAGAACTTCCAGACATCGCTATTCAATCCGAGACCTGAGAATATCCAAAACTCAAAACGATTCATGGATCAACTAAGGAAGGTCGATCCAAACGTGGCAAACGATCTTCATTCGAATTACATCGCTTCTAAATTAGGAACCCTTGAGAATGGAGCTAACGCCAATGACATATTCAAGGCTGTATTCGGCAGGAACGAGGATACTGCTAATGTCGTTATTGAACTCGCTAGTGGTCCCAAGCAAAAGGCTAGACTCTCAGGACTTAGAAGGATCTTGGAATCTTATAGAAAAGGAACGGATATAAGCCTTGAGGCGACGGTTCAACGAGCGATCGACAAAGAAGCGGATAAGGGGTGGAAGGCAGCTATCGGTAAAATGTTCGTATTTGGACAGAGCACGAAACAGGCATTAAGAGACGTATCTCTGAAGGATCGGGCTACAGTTATGTTCCAAGCGGCTATCAATGATGACTTCGCCAAGGAGCTTGGCAGCGCATTAAAGGGGCCACCTTCTCCCGGTGAACTCGATAGACTTTTCAAATCCAGTTTTGTGAAACGAGCATTAGCGAGATCGGTACAACAATCCGACATTGAGACGCTAAGTAAATCCGCAGCAGTGGGACTAACCAACACAGCAGAATAATGAGCATATCCATCCAAGGCAACACACGCCGACACACCTTCGACAGTTTGGCGAATCTTCGTCTATTGTCCGGTGAAGGGCTTACCGACAACGAGACGGCTGATGTATCCGGTCACACTACCGAGGGCGATAGCGGCGGCGGTGGCTTCTTCTGGGACGCTTCTAGTACGGCAACCGATGACAACGGGACAATCGTCAAACTAGCCGACACGACAACGGGGCGATTCATCCGAACGGATCAGAGCAGTATCTCGGTCAATATGTTCGGGGCGGTAGGCGACGGGGTGGCCGATGACACGGTTATGATTAATCTAGCGATTACTTATGCGAATCTAAATAACGGGGGGATAGTTCGGCTTGGAAATAGTCACCTCATCACTGGCCCAATCCTAATGAAAACCGGAGTCATCCTTCAGGGGGATGGCAGAACGCTTATCACAGCCACTGGTACAGGTTACAACGCGATCGACTGTACGGGTACGGCTACAATCACTTCTCGCTTTCAGTTGCGTGATTTCAGGATTATCTACACTACGCCTCAAACTGCCATTGCCGGGTCTGGGGTATTGCTCTCTAGCGCGTCGGTCATCACTTCGAATTATAAGATTTTCAACATTTCGGTTTCCAATGGGTATCACAATTTCTACAACCCATCTACGGGCAGCACGTTCTTAGGCGAGTTCGATCTTTGCACTTCCCAGGATTCGGACAACTACGGTTTCTACATTCATGGCGTATCCAATACGACCTTGAGCTTCAAGCAATGCTACTCGCTCCAATCGGACTTTCTTAGGACTTCAGGAAGGGCTCTCTACATGCAGGCTTGCTCTGGGCTTGTTATCGAGAGCTTCGCTGCGGATAGGGCCAATAAGATCGCCTTCCAGTTCCAGAACTGTTCTGGAGTTATCGGTCTTCTGAGATGTGAGGTTTGCGATGCGACCACTGCTGCCGGATCGGCTAACGCTTGGCTTCGCGTATTCGATTCCGACTTGGAAATCGATATGCTTCTACTGGCCGACAACACTGTAGCAATTCCGTCTACTGGCAACTTCTCGGCGGTCTACACCGACAACGCGAGATGCAGAATCAGCACGATAGTTGATTTCAGTACCGCAGCTACGATTACATCGACTGGGGTTTATCTAACCATCACTACGGACGATACGTCAGACATTATCTACAACGAAATAGTTTCCTACACGGCAGATGGATCATTGCCGACAGGAATTCCAGCCACATCGGAATCGATAGGTGGAGGAGCCACTAGAAGAATCAAGTCTTTCAACGGACAGCGCTCAACGACGAGCTTCGGCCCTACCACTTTGGCGAATGACGCCACTCCTACGGTTTTGGGGATCGATATTGCGATCACTGGCGGAACCACTACAATAACAGACTTCGATGACGGCGTTGTAGGTCAAACAATTAGACTGCTCTCGGCTCATGCTGTCACTATAACGGATGGTACTAATATCTTACTTAATGGATCTGCGAACTTCGTGATGGCCGCTGGAGATACCCTAGTGCTGACGATGTTCAATGATCAAGTATGGGAAGAGACGGGGCGCAAAGTTAACCTGTAGTCTGTTTGTGAAGGCATAAGCACCAAAAGCTGTCGGCCTCGTCATCATTGGCGACATCGACGCCTTTCGCTTTGGCAGCTTCGAACATTTCCAGCTTGATCGCTTTACGGCGATGGGGGCCTGAGAGGTCCGGGTAGCGTTTTCCGTATCCCGGTACTAGGGCATAAGCCTTGAGTGATGATGTAGCGTATCTGAAGACGTTTATATCCCGGTATCTGGTGTTGAGCATTAGAACTCCCTGGAGCATGAAAAGAATCTCCGTTGAATTGCTGACATTGATGAATCCCTTTTCGACTGCAACTTCGTCAGGGTTCCAGTCACGTAGCATTTCCCGCATCCACTTGGCAAAGCTGAGACACTGTTCGCCTAGAATTTGCTCCTTCGTCATTGTAGCCCGGACCTTGGGTTTGATAGCGAATGATTCGCTTCCCGTACTGACTGGTCCGTCTCCGACTTGGAATGACCATCCAGTATGGAGCGAGATGTCTAGGGCTAGGATTCGTTTATTCATATGATTTACAATCGTTTATGGCTAGTTGTTTGGTGTCGAAGAACTGAGCGTAGGTCTCGATCATCGAAACGTCGATCGTGTTGAGTGTGGACTTTGCTCGGCCTTCAATGGTTAGAGTGAAGTCTAAATGGTTCCCTGGCTGCTGTAGACCCGCGTGAGAGGCCCGTAGGCAGCGTCCGGTAACTTTCCCATGTATAGGATGCAGGAACGATACCCATCTCCGTTTACAGTCCTTCTCGATGAAGCGAATGTAGTTGGCCAACTCCTGAACGGAATTGTCCTTCTTGGGCTTGGCCGGGAGGCTGAGGAGTGTTGGCTTGGGTTTCTTCATAAGGAATTCCAAGTTTCATAATCCGCTTCAGTCATATGCGTATCGATTTTTCGGTTTTCCTGTTCATTGAGAATCAACTCATATCTATGATTGTGACAGCAAAATATATCAGCGAATCCATCTTGCCGATGAGTGGCTTTAGTTGTCTTTGGTTCACAGTAGCTACACCAAGGACCTATCTGTTTTTTTTTAAGACGTTTCATTTCACTATCCTATCCATTCCGGTCTTCAACTGCTCCGCCATCCACTTGGCGTCTTCCATAGTATCGCCTTCATATTCCAGCTCGAAGGACTGATGCCCGATCACAAGCGTTATCTTGTAGGTCGGAGTCGTGTATCTTTTAGACCACTTGGACCATATCTGTATTTTGTATTTTGATTCACTCATGATTAGAATCTCCCCTCTTCTTCAGTTTCCAGTTCCGACAAGTTGTCGCAATCGATGCAGGTGAATGATTCCCTGACCCTTCTCACAATTGCCTCAATACGTTGGTACTCGACCGGCGACATTGATCCGAACTTCCTCGCATCCGTTGCGAAGTCCTCTGCCGTTGATTGTGAAGTGATAATCGTCGCTTTGTTATTCCGGTAGCGGCGATCAATTAAATCCTTGATGAAATCCGCGGTGTCCTCCTTGGCTGCTCCAGCAATGAAGATGTCATCGAGAACAATGAAATCCGGTGAAGTCAGGTTAACCAGGATTTCCTTTCTGCTTTGGAAGCGCGGGCGGTCCTTTAGATCCTCTGGAAAGTGGAGAGCAATCGTTTTCCCGTTGGCCAATGCCATCTTTGCCAACTGGCAAGCAATGCGCGTCTTGCATGAACCTGTGTCGCCATAGAGTACGATTGAATCCTTGTATCCAGAATCCATAGAGATCTGCCTCGCTCGGTTGTACGCATTGAGGTTGAATTTCTCATGCTTAATATCGGTATTGCGGAAAGAAATTGGACACGTTCTACTCCAGAATAACTTTGCATCATCCATTCGAACATCCGTTTTCCGTTTAGCGGTGCATGGATCGCAAACCGTTGTCGGTCCGAATAGATTGAAGTGACTTTGAGGAACAATGACGCTCTCGGTGCATTTCGGGCATTTGAATTTAACCTTACTCTTCTCCTCTGGGTCTATGTTTAGATTGCAATGCATTAGGGCAGCTAGGAGGTTCTCACCTGCTGCTGCCATGTGGCTTAATCGAATTGGGAATGCCATAATTAAAAAAAAAAGAGGGGGAGCAGTCTCTCCACTACTCCCCCATTTTGGTTTGGGGTTAACTAGAATTGCAGGTAGTCGATGGCGACAAGTTTAGCATCCGATAGATTCAGATTGTCATCAATAACAGCGTCAAGGGAATGCTTTATGTCCTGAATGAGGTCGCCTATGCCTGGTTCACCATCCTCCCCTGTGTAGTGGTTGTGAATGTACCAAGCGGCGTGCTCGGTGAGCATATTCTTAAATGACGGCATTTGAGTTCCGTTAATGAGCGGGACTGCCATCATAGAATAATCTTCTTCTTCCGCTTCTCCATCCGGGTCAGCAAAATTGGTAGGATCTTCTTCAGCGGCTTTATGAGCTTTCGCTTCCCCGTCATCGTCAAACATTGAAAGCTGATTTTTGTCCTCCTCGTAACTGTCCATCTTTTCGCTGATTACCCGTTCGGCAATCGCATCGATGTGACTTTGAAGGGATTCATCTCGCATTCCTGATATTTCGGCAATGTGAACGAATGGATCTTTCAAGTCGTTTGAGAACTCCAACTTCAATGAGTTTGGGGTGATTGTTAGTTTCTTAATTATATGTGTCATATCAGTATTCTATTTTGAGATGATTGATTTTGTTAGCGGCTATCAATTGAATCAACTGCTTCGATGTGGCGGCGTTTAGTCCTAGTCCGATTAGATCGGATAGGATCGCCCTATTGATGTCCCGTCGGTGTTCGACTGTAGCGTTCTGATTTCCTGCTCCAAACTCCTGCGTCGTAGCGATGCCTGAGTTGTTTGGCGGTCCTTGAGTGGCTGCTGTAGGGGCTTCCGTAGTCTGTGAAGGCGCTTGGGCAGTTTCAGCCTTCCGCTTTGCCTCAGCGGCCTCTAGTTCATCCAATCGAGCTTTATCCGAAATCGCCTGAGTGACAGTGATTATCTCATTATCGAGATAATCCTTGGTCAACTTCCATTCCGATCGAGCCCTCGTTTCGAATTCCTCCCAAGCTGGGCCAATCGTCATCCCGGAGATAAAAGCGATTCGAGCGTTCAGTTCGATCAAATGCCTTCCAAGTATCTGCCCGGTATGATTACGCTTCTCCGTAATCATATTCAGTCGGCTCATATGTTCAGCCTGGCGGGCGGCTAGCTTTTCCTCGAACTCTTTGCGGGGTTTCATCATCGCGGTTTTAAGCTCCTCGCATTTGTCATTTGCGAGTTTCCCAAGTCGATCGATCGCATTAGTCTGCTCTTTCAATTCCTTCGTTTCAAACTTCTTGGCGGTGTCGAAAATCTTTTGTAGGGCAACCACTTTATTCTTGTTCCGCATACAGAGGGTTCGCCCATCCTTGGTGTCACCTTCCATCCTTTTGATTATACCGGCTGATACGGTGTCGAGCTTCTGGAGAAGTGTTTCCATTAACCCGGTATTGGGATCGTAGATTTCCTTCGAAGTGAACTTCTCAAGCGAGATGAGTTCAGTTGATTCTGCTGGTTCTGATATTATTTGTGTCATTTTTCTAAGTATTCCTTTCTTGATATAATCATTTCATTAATTCTATCCCTGATGAAAGAGCAGGCTAGTTTGCGAGATTTTGAGAATTCATCACTCCCCTTATCGATGTAATCTAACAGATCCTCTATCTCTCCTGAAAAACATCCACATGAGTATATTACTTTTTTAAACGGCCTTATGCTATAAGCCATCAATATTCGCCCACATTCGCCATGATCTGACCAACATACAGATGCGTGAATCACTGATTCACGGAGGTTGGCTTCACGGAGGTCGGCTCCACGGAGGTTGGCTTCACTGAGGTTGGCTCCACTGAGGTCGGCTTTACGGAGGTTGGCTCCAAGGAGGTAGGCTTCACTGAGGTTGGCTCCACTGAGGTCGGCTCCACGGAGGTCGGATCCACTGAGGTCGGCTTCACGGAGGTCGGCTTCACGGAGGTCGGCTTTACGGAGGTTGGCTCCAAGGAGGTCGGCTTCACTGAGGTTGGCTCCACGGAGGTTGGCTTCACTGAGGTTGGCTCCACTGAGGTCGGCTTTACGGAGGTCGGCTCCACGGAAGTTGGCTATCTCTCCCATTGCATCACCTTCTGACCAAAGAACATGGAGTTTAATCTTCTCAGTTATTTCTTTGACTGTCATTCTGAATACTCCTTTTTGTGAGCGTTAAATGCGGGGCAAATATAGGCGACATCGCAAAATCCTTCGCAACGGGTTCGAGCTCCTGGGCGGGTTTTCACGAATGCTTCAGCTTTGGTTGATGAGTATTCAATAGCCTCGGTTTCTACATCGAAGACTTTCATTGCTCTCGATGCTCCAGGCTTAGTGACTGCGTACTTAGTCGGCTTAGCCCAGACTTCTACATCGGAACAAGGCGTTACTTCATCCAATGAATCCGCTTGCATCGCTGATTCACGTTCAACGACTTTCTCGCGAATCCATGCTTCAGTCACATACATTGGCCACACATTCACTTCCAGGTTCGAGCATTGCGAATCCGGGTAAACTCCATGTTTACGCGATAGACTCCAATCCTTCCAGATGGCAACGATGTTCAATGAATCGACTACTCGCCCGGATTCCTTCCAGACGCACCATCGTTGAACATTCAACTGAGCCTCCCACTCCGGTTTGATTCCTCCCGCAAATACGTAAGTCGACGTGACCTTCATATCGAAGATCGCATTCTTAATCGTATCTAAGATGTCAATCTGAGCGCCTATCTTGCTGTCGCCGAAGAGCGTTTTGACCGTTCCGTAGAAACGATGTTCACATTCCAAGTGTTCAGCTTTATCTCCCGCCAATTCAATCATATAATGAACGGCTGAACCGAGTAATGCCCAGATTCGCTTTGAAGCTGGCTGCTGGACCTGCCTCAAGAGATTTGAATACTGTTTTAATTGGTTAGAATCCTTAAAGTGCTTCAGTTGAGCCTCAGTGTCTTTCTCAAGCCTACGTTGGTATGCGGCTGAGTTCAGGGAAGAAGGCGTGTAGTCGCTCTCTCCTGGATCGTATTGATCATTGCTGACCGCAAGAAGAATAGCTTCAGGCAGTCCATCGTTAAAAAGATGATTCATATTATTTATTAGATGGTTCAGTTTTAGTGTGATGCTCCTTCCAAAGCACCCCCCAGACGAATCCGAAGGCTGCTCCAGCTATCCACGCGAGGATGTATCCGAACATTGTCTAAAAAGGACAATTTGAATCATCAACATCCGCATTCTCTTCACTGGGAGTATCCGCTACTCCTGCCGTTGGTTGCTCAACATGCGTTTCAACCGCCTCGACGTATTCCTTGGACTCCTTGATTTTTTCCTGAATCCATTTTGGAAAAGTTTCAGGGATGACACCGCCGGGGCCATTTGTATCTATGTCGAACAAGACTGTATCGCCTTCAGGAATGACGGTAGGGCTACCTTTCATTATTGGCATGATGCTGCCGATGTTTGCGTACACCTTAGAAGCATTTGCTCCCTTACCTGATTTGTGGATGATTTGCATCATACATGGAACTCCAAGCAGCTTGGACACACTAAATCCATCCAACTCCACTGGAGTAAACGCCCTACCTCTCCATCCTTCTAGCATCTTGCGAAGGTTCGCTTTCTCGCCTAGAGATAACGTGTAGGTATTGGAGATTACCCTTGGCAAATCATCCCCATCAATCTCGATGCGAAGACTTGGAAGCTGCCAGGTTATGACAACTGATTCTGACCACTTATTATACGTGGCCGAATGTTGAGTACCGATGTCGTAGATGCCTACGCATACGGCTGAATGAGTTCCTTGAGGAACTGGTTCTGAGACGGCTCCGCCTGATTCTTTTGCTATTAATGACATATTATTATTTGGTTTCTGATTAGAGTTCTTTGTCCAACAAAGGACGTTTTGGTTTTAAAAGAGGATGCTGTTTATGTTCAGCGATCCAATGAATGAAAGATGCGAGCACGTCGATGTGAGCCTCTGATTGTTGAGCGAGCTCAATGAGCTCGTTAGGTCTGCCAAACGGGACGAATCCCGAATAGTAGCTTTCGCAGATGTCATAGAACTTATGGACATTCATCGTGTACTTAGCGAACGAATCTTCTGGTTGGGTTAGGCAGATCATTTCTCCAGTAGTTCAGGGTTCTCATAAATGTTTCCGATAATCCGGGCGTCTGCACTCGGTCGTCTAATGACGGCAGCTACAGCCCGTCGAATAACGAAGAACGGCGGATTGAGATCGAAGCAGAACCCGCCGTTGTGGTAGATCACTACTCCTCGTTGCATCTCTAATCCCGTTCCGAATGCTAAGATGTCGCTTTCGTAAATATCCACGCCTTTCGAATCCTGAAGGCCGGTGTATTCCATCGTGTCTAGGTCATACGGATCTGAGCCCCTAGCAGATATTACAGCATTATTCCAATTGATGTCTTCTCCATCGTCAATTGGTTTATTAAACCAATGATCTCCATGTAGTATTCTGTAGTACATCCGCTTCTTCTTGTGCCCATGAATGATCCTCTTCGGCCAAGCCCTGAATTTAAATAATCTGCTCATTCTGCATCCCCCTCCTCTATTATCCTCAAGACTTCCGCTTCAATCCCGATGTAAAGATCTGTCCGGCAATCTCTGATGAAGTTGGTCAATTGCCGCAACTGATCATCCCTAATGACTAGAATCTCCAACTCTGCATCAGTGTCGGGTTCCATTTGAAAGCCGTTGGGGTCGCGGTATCCCCTGGCTGCTGGAGTGTAGTTGTAGTCAACTTGGAAGTCTTTCCCGTCGATTGTGATGTCCACTATCATTATACCCGCTCCTTTCTATTCAAGAGCTTCTTGAGTTGCGCTGAGTAGTTTATCTCCGCACTCAACTTAGCCTCGGTATAGGAGAGCTTCGCGATCGTGACATCTAGGTCGTTCTGCGATTGCTCGTACATTGCTTTATAGGGGGGGCAGTCCCTGGTTCTCTTCTTCACACTATTAGCCATATCTTCAATTCTTTTTAGGTTTCACACGCTGGCCGGATTGGCCATCTGGGAAAGACTGATACACACTCCTTGCATTAATGCGATAAAATTCTTGATTTATTTATGCAAGTAGTATTTCACTCTCCTCATCTTCGACTTCACACGCGAAGTTGCTCCTGTTGGTCTCTGCGGGATCAGTGGGAGCTCCAGCGTGTGGCGGGGATTGTTCTTTCATATTATCGGGAAAAACAGAATCCGGCGCAGGATAGCGACCTGCACGGCCTGGCTGAATGGGTATTTCAGCTCCCGACCAATGTCATTGGTCTAAATGAAAACGTCCCTAACACGGGCGGTGATCGGAAAGCTCTTAAAAAAGTCGGTGGTTTGAATCCATCCAATGACTCCAATTTGGTACTGTAGCTCAGCCGGTAGAGCAGGGTTTTTGTAATTCCCAGGCCGCGGGTTCGATTCCTGTCAGTACCTCCATTTTGAAATGATAAGCCACGAGTGTCAGGCGAGGGTCTTCATGCCCTATAAGATTATCGAGCTCCCCGGTAAGCCAACCGTGGCGGGAGCAAACTCTTTTACTTGACAGTAATATGAATCGGCGGTGAGGTGGCGGTCATAGAGTTCTGGAGAATTTGGAGGCCATTATTGCTTGACGCGATAGTGGCCTTTCTCTTTTAGTGGCTCCGTTCTCTCCGGAACTCTGATCGCCGTCTCTAGATTTACTGCTTAACGGCCAATTAGGTACACTACCCGAAAAGGGAGATAATAGACTGGCCTAGCGATTGAGAAGCACAGATTGCTTCTCTAGGCTGCAAAGGGATTACACCTTAGCAGACGAAAGTAACACGCCAAAGACGCCTAGAATTTTTATGGGGACTTCCATATCGCGGCGATGTGTTGCTAGTGGGTCTATCTCCTACACTGAGGATTTATTCCTTTTTCCGTTTAGTCTCCTCTGTCTTTAGCTATGCTATGGATAGAGGGGACTAACTCAGGAGCCGTACAGCAGCCTGCCTAACGATTTATTCCTCAACACTACTGCAAACAATGTTTGCAGTAGTTGTCTGAGTGTGTATGTTTGCCCCAATGATTTAACCTAACCAAAACCAAAGAATGAAATGATAGATACAAAGAAACAGCGAAAGCGAAATTGAAAGCTCAATTTAGCGGGTGGAGGATGGCATAACCGATGAGTGGAATATGTCCTAGATGAGATATTTCTAGTAAGTCAGGTTTCGATCTTGGCAATTCATCTTTAGCCTCCCGCTAAACCGAGCTTTCCAACCGATCTACTGCCAAGCTATCACCCGTATAGATTCACACACTACTGCAAACAATGCTTGCACTAGTTGTCTGAGTGTGTATGTTCGTTGGCCATGAGCAAAATTGATTTAAGAACCTGCAAGGTGATCTAATGAACAAACTCGATTACAAAACGTCACGCACGACCATTTTCATGGATGCTGCAAAAAAGGAGGCTCTTCAGCGGAAGATAGCCAAGCGTAACAGGGATCGCTCCGAGAATGATCCGAAGACTACGCTCACAAGCGTCTTCGAAGCTGCTGCCGATGGGTTTATGGAGCGATGAGGGATCATATAATGAATAAACAATCGAAACGTGAGCTTTGGAACAAGTGCGATAAATGCGGGAGAATCATCCCCTATGCAGACATCGGGGACGGGACAGCGCTTCACCGGATGGATACGCCCGAAAGTGCTGTTTCTTACGAGAAATTCACGACGCTTTGCCGCCATCACTACAAGCCGAACCCCAAGCATGAGGGGCTATCGTAGCATGGACACGGAAATCTTCACGCTCGAAATTACGCAGGACGCGCCCGCCGTGTTCCATGCACCGTCTTGTTGTGGGTCTTTGGATCTGCGGCTCGGCGACTGTATGGATGTTATGAAAACCTTCCCGGATGGACACTTCGATCTGGCAATCGTTGATCCGCCCTACGGCATCGGAGAAGCGGGCGGAGAAATGAACTCGGAACGCTCATTGAATGGTGCTGGAAAGCTGAAAAACAGAGTGCTCAATACAGGGAATACTAAATGGGATGTGGCTCCCCGCCCGGAATACTTCGACGAACTCAGGCGGGTCTCGAAAAATCAAATTATTTGGGGAGGGAACTACTTCCCTTTGCCGCCGACACGCTGCGTTATCTCATGGGATAAGGAACAGCCATGGCCAAACTTCTCTGCGTGGGAAATGGCATGGACGAGCTTCAACAAGCCTGCAAAACTCTTCCGATGGAACAATCAAGGCGGCGGCGGTTGCGGTAAAATCCACCCGACGCAGAAGCCCGTAGCTCTCTATAAGTGGCTGCTGTCCATCTTCGCGGAACCCGGAATGCGGGTGCTTGATACGCACCTGGGAAGCGGAAGCATCGCCATCGCCGCGCACTACGCAGGAATGGATCTGACGGCCTGCGAGATAGATCCAGACTACTACGAAGCGGCCAAGGCTCGAATCTATCGGGAAACGTCGCAAACGGAACTCTTCATTCCCCACAACACTATTGAAATCAATCATCATGAAATATAAAGGAAAACTATACGGCAGAATCGGCATGAAAAACTTCGACACTGGGCGAACGACCGAAGATTGGGACCGAATGGAAAACGCGCTGAAGGTTATTTCTACGTGGGCTGTAGCCGACTCCGATAGTCGGCAGTCTCGAAGGTCTGCGATGGATGACATTGAACGCAAAGCGAATCGGGCTTTAAGTAGATAACCTCGCAAGTGTGGCAGAGGTACGAATTGCCACCACGAAATTGTTATGAAAATGATACTTAGACTAGACCCCAAACAATCATGACCCCGTCCCCATCATCCTCTTGTTCTGTGTCTTCGGGCTTCCGTTGCATCGTGGTAGATCCGCCTTGGCACTACGGGCAGAGCTGGGGCACCGGGAGCAAGAAGGCATTGGTGCAGACCACCAAGGCGGAGCCGATGCCATACGATCAAATGAAGCTGGCCGAAATCAAAGCGCTCCCGGTGGGGGATCTCGCCGCCGATCAATGCGATCTGTATTTGTGGGTGACTCAAAAGTATCTACCCGATGCCTTCGACGTTCTGAAAACGTGGGGCTTCCGATACTGCCAAACGCTAACTTGGTGCAAGGCACCGAGGGGAACCGGGCAGGGCGGTCTCTACTGCCCGACGACAGAGTTCCTGATTCTCGCTCGCCGTGGAAAGATGCCCACCGGGAAGGCTCGCCAAGATTCGACATGGTGGCAGGTGAAGCGTCAGAAACGCCACAGTCAGAAACCGGAGTTCTTTCAAGATATGATAGAACGGCAGAGCGAGGCTCCGCGATTGGAGCTCTTCGCGCGCCGAAAAAGACAGGGCTGGCACGTATGGGGAAACGAGCTACCGAACGACATTCAATTCTCTTCGTAGAACCTCCAAGTGTGGCAGATGTACGAATTGCCACCACGAGTTGTTATGAAAGTAAAAGATAAGAACGTAAAAGAAATGGTTGAGGTAGTTGGCAAAAGATGCCTTACCGCCTCGTGCTACTGGCCCCGGCCCGACCCCGGATCGTTTACTCAGGGGGTTGGATATTCCCAGAGGAAATCAGGAAAGCTAGGATGGCTATGCGGCACGCGCGAAATACACGGATGCCCGTATCGGATTAAGTGTCCTGAATGCGGAACCGCAAATCCAGAATCAACGGACAAGTGTTATGGGTGCGGTTATTCTTTAGCGAACCCTAAAGACTAGTAATGAAACTTATGGGATGGGATTTCTTCCAATTTCCTAGATAACGCTTAACTTCTCACCCCGAAAAACACCATGAACGTATGCCCTTGCTGTAAAACCTCGCACGACTCAACCGCTTGCCCGCAGCCCAGCGGCGAGGGGTTGGGATCTTCGTTTTGTTCTCGGTTGCTCGACCCATTTATCGCGCCGAAAGACGGCACGGTAATTCTAGCGCACTTTGGATGGCCTTACCTCATTCCGACATTCTGGTGCCGCCAATTGGAGGAATGGGTAACTGCTCAACCGGGGGCGTGCGCCCACGGAGAAATGCAATTCTTCGAAAGCGACACCGAGCCGCACGATTCAATGGTGGGGTGGGCGTTGATTCCGAATCTTCCCGAGAACATCCAATAGTACAATCATGACTGAAGAGACGAAGGAACGTAAGGAATTGAATGATGCGGGTTGTGCTACGGACACGGAACGTTTAAATTACCTACAATCTCTGTGTGATAATCCTAGTCACATACGAGAGGGTTTGACTATTTGCACCAAATGGCCCGATGGGGTGATGGTCGTAAATCCGATTGATCTTAGAAGATTGATAGATGAACTAATGTAGAACCATAAAACCCAGCTATGAGAGCAAAAACGAATCAATCTAAAATCCAGCGAGTGGGAGCGTCATGCTCTCATTGGCTGCGGCGTGTTGTTCGGTGTAGATTTATTGTTTCCCCCAAGGAAGAGGATCTTGAGCAACCAAACGACTACCGATCCAGATATGGATTTGTTTGGTGGTTTTGGGGGCCCAAAGTGATGTGGCAGCCGAGAGAACTACGGTTGATGTGGCTATGCTTCGCAATTTTTTTAGAAATCGGAATCGAAGGGTACAGCGATCAATAATCACATAACCCTTTGCCATGAGACAAGACGAAGTGAAGATCAACCAAGTAGAAGGGGAGCCTAAGAGGAATTGTCTCGGTGGCGTTGTTATGTGTGCTGCCGTTGAACAAGCAGATGGAAGAGACTGTCGTGCTAGAGGATACCACCAATATCTTAAAAAGAGGAAACATCGGGTTGAGAGAAAGAGGGCGCTGATAGACCCTGAATGCCTGCCCGCATACAATCGATTTTGCGGGTGGGAAACATAACCTCCCCGATGAGGGATCGGTATCCAGAAAACTAAACCAAAAAGACAATGGAAAAAACAATCCAATACAGGATTAACAGCCAACCCAAAATCACATGTCGGATACAGAAATACTAGAACCTACCGAGGAGCTTCAGCTCGAAATGCAAGGCAGCAGCTACCTCACGGCAATCTGCGATCCCGTCACGGACTCGCGTCAGCAGGTGGTCCCGTACGCCGATAAGATGCTCGCGGCTATGCGTAAGAAGCGGAGCAAGAGAAGGGGGGTAGGGCTATCCGCTCCTCAAGTAGGCATAAGGCTGCGTTTTTTCGTCAGCAAGATCGACGGATGCGAAATCTCCATAAACCCTACTTGGACGCCTGTGGGACCTCTCACATCATCGCAATCCGAGTCATGTCTGTCCTTTCCAGGAAAGCTCAGGTACAAGAAACGCCATCGGGAGATCCGCGCCACCTGGACGGACACCATGGGTAATCGCAAGACGCGGGTTCTTCACGACTTCCACGCTCGGATCTTCCAGCACGAGTGCGATCACTTGGACGGCATCTGCTTGTTCTAGGGGGATCGCTAACCTTTGCCCACGACATATTGTAACTATGAAATTCATAGGAATGGATCCGGATATAAAGAAAGCGTCCGTGGCCGTCATTGACGAAGCAGGCAAGGTCGAATCGATCTTCCTCAGCAAGATCTGCAATAAGGCGGGTCGATCGGCTCGGGACTCCATGGTAATTCAGATGCGGCAAATTATAGCTTATTCCGCGTATCTTCCATGTTACTGCGGCGAGGAATATACGGCAGTCATGGAAGGCCAAAGGTACTTGGGAGGCAAAAGCACTGCCAATCCCCAGGACTTGATACACCTCGGACAGATGGGGGCTTTCCTGCTAGGCGTAGTCTCGGGGGATCGAAGCGGCGTATGGGATCCTCCCTCTGAGATAAAGATACCGTACCCTCAAGAGTGGAAAGGCAGTCTCGCCAAACGAATCCACCATACCCAAATCTGCTCTAGCTTAGGTCTTAGCTATACGGTCAGAAAAAACCCAGGCAAGGACATCGTGCCCGATCTCAATCCCACCACTGAGATGAATGTCGTAGGCATGCAATCGACAGCCAAGCCTCAGAAATTGAATCCAGGCGATTGGACCGATATCATGGACTCGATCGGCTTGGCAAATTGGGCGCGTATCGATTACTTGAAAACCGGACTTAAAAATAAATACCTGGCGATGGCCAGGGGGGAATCATGACTAAAGATATGAAGGGACTGGAAAAACTAATGAGTGAAGAAGATGGATGCCTTGCGGTTACTAGACCGAAGCCAGCTATTCATTGATCAGTCGTAGAACCATAAAACCCAGCTATGAGAGCAAAAACGAATCAATCTAAAATCCAGCGAGTGGGAGCGGCTTGCTCTCATTGGCTGCGGAGTGTTGTTAGGTGGGCATGGATGAAATCAACGGGAGAAGATATTTTCGTAATGACCTACCAGCGAGACAGCCTCGAACGCCTCAATATGCTTCACTGCGATTTCCTAGAGGAATTGGTCATAGATCATCCTGAACTGAAATACCAGATCCAAGCCCACCACATGAAACGCGGAAATATAAACACCTAACCCAGCGCATAAGCGGCAAGCGTAGCGCGTCCGACTTGATGCGCATTGTTATATTTTTAATGATTTTGGAGAAATAATATGAATGGTAATTTGAACGCAGCTCTTTTATTTTTAGATCGTGCGATCGAAGAAATTGAAAATGGTTTCGTAAGATGTGAACACTGTGGCGAGCAAGAGGAAACTAAAGATTTAGATTTTGTTGATGATCTCAAGGCCGCACGAGCAGAGATGATTATAGCAGTAGCTAAAGAAATATAACACTCTTGTTTAGCGTCAAAAATGACGCATAACACGGGGGATCGGCTGTTACGTCGTCAAATGCCCGCGTAAAGCGAATGCTTGCCTTTTTGAGCGGTGTTGGTGTAAAAACCAATAACCATGGCAGATTTCGCAACAAATCAAATCATTTCAACAGCAGGAGGGGACGCTAATGGCGACTTCTCCTTTCCTCTCGCAAGTCAACCTCCCTTACCGGCTGGGCCTTACGTCCTCTCACTGATGGGAACTTTCGGATCTCGAACTTTCGGGATTAAAGCCGAAGACCGTAGTGGCAATAAATTGGTTCTCGATGATGAGGCTGGTGCTGCAATGTCAGCGATTGCTGCTGACAAGATCGTTGTAATAACGATTGCCGAAAAGCTAACGTTTACAATGGCTGGATCCGGTACGGCTCTCGTTACTGTAACATTCCGCCCCTCTCACTAAGTCACTGATGGCTTTACCGAACAGAGTTTCCAAAGGGGTTGTCAGTCGATTGATCCGTAGGGTCGTGATTGGCGTAGGTGGCTTCACTGGTGGCAGCGACTGTGAAATTATCGTTTGGAACAATGAGGTGTTGGTCTGGCAGGGTGAAACTATTTGTTGGGGAGTTGCGGCATGAAGTTGGTTTTTAAGCGTAAATCCGGTGATCCTCGCAAGAACGATTACTACGATGTGGCCGTTTTGGTGGAACCCATTGGAGAGCTGCCCAAGTATCAGTTATCCGCTCTTTTTGGGATAAAGGATGGCGTAGTAAGGGAAATGAATGAAAAGCCCGTCAAGGGGCTTACATACACCACTTACAACGCCGATACATCGGTACGTTACGAAATGGCTGCGGTGGATTGGATACTTTCCCAAGTTGGCAAATCTCATGGAGCCGTTAAATTCTGGGATACTTGGGAGTTTATCAAGACTCCGGACCAGGTTCAACAAGCCCGGAAAGCCAAAGGGGTTTGGACTGCTGCTGAATTTGCTTTCGTGGCAATGTGGAAGGGTAAAATCAAGTTGTTCAACAATCTCCTACCTTATCAAATGACTCCCGAAATACTGACCAATTCGTCACGTATTGGGATGCGATCTAAACTAGTTGCCTCATGAGTGTAGAATTACCAGATGCAAGGCTGACAGGGACGGAAGCTGCCGATGCGATCGTTTTTACCGATACCAACAAAGCCGATTTAATAACTCTCCTCGCGAATACGTCTGGCACTAATACGGGCGACGAAGTGGCATCATCTGCAACGGTCGCGGGTGTGGTAGAGTTGGCAACTCTGGCAGAGGTGGACACTGGAACGGACACCGTGCGAGCAGTTACTCCAGCGGGATTGGCAACCATCCAGACGGACGTTGATGCGAACACAGCGAAAGTCACTTACCCAAGCGCTGACTCGACCAAACTATCGGGAATCGAGGCGTTGGCCGACGTAACGGACGCAACAAACGTCACAGCGGCAGGCGCTCTGATGGACTCGGAGGTTACAAATCTTGCCGCCGTCAAAGCCTTTGCGACCACGGATTACGCCACCGCCGCCCAAGGCACGACCGCCGACAGTGCGTCACAAGCGACGGGAGTCGAAAACAACGCAGATGTGACCGACACGGCCAACGTAACGAGCGCGGGCGCTCTCATGGACTCGGAACTCACAGCCATTGCATCAGTCAAGGCGATGGATCAAGGCGTTGCGGTTGCCGATGCTCCGACATTCGACGGCGTGTTTATGAGTGAAAAGGCGGCGGCTGATGCAGACGTTGCCGGGGATGGTCAGTTTTGGACCAAGAATACTGCCGCAAATCGCCCAATGTTTACAGATGACGCTGGAACCGATTACGAGCTACTCCGACTCGACGGCGGTATCGCGGCGAGTGACGAGACTACGGCTCTTACAGCATCGACTTCAGTCGCCAAAGCCTCATTCCACGCGCAGCGAGCGGGATTGATTGAGGAGGTGCTAGTCGGCTTAACAGCAGCTCCAACAGGGAGCGCTTTTACGGGAGACGTACACCTAAACGGCACAACCATATTTTCGACTAAACCAACGATCGACGCCACGGAAAAAACGTCGGTAACGGCGGCAACAGCGGCAGTTCTCACAACATCGCCGACTGTAGTAGCCAAGGGTGATCTCATAGAGCTTTTTGCCGATGGGGTCGGCTCAACAATTGCAGGGGCCGGACTCAAGTTTTACTTCAACTACATAAAATAATAAATCATGGCTATACAATATCCAGTAGATACAGCAGCAACAGCGGGCCGGTGGATGCTCTATGACACGACCACGGAAGCCGAACCCGTTCGAATGAGCGGAACAGGCAATTGGCCCGTTGGCGACGGTGGCCCGATCCAAGGACTGGCTGAAAATCTCGTCCCGTTGCTCAAGGTTACGGAAGATCAGCCAAAAGTTGACGACGCAATGGCCCGACTCGTAGGCACTCCGGCAATCGACGTTGAGGCAAACGAGATCCGGACTACTTGGGCGATTGTCTCTCGATCGTTGCGGGAAAAACAGGATGTTGTCTCGAATCTTGAATACGAAGAGGCTAACAAGCATTTCGATATCAACCGCGAGGCGCTCGAAACCCGTATTGTGGTGGCTGCACTCCTTCGCACAGTCAAAAACCTAAACGTGCCAGCGGGATTGCAGACATTTGCAGACAACTATTTAGCCAAGGCGACTAAGATCTACAAAAACCGTCAGAAAATCCAAGCGGTTTTGGCTCAAATCGAAGCCGACGAAATCGTTGACCTCGACGGGCTCGTCTTCGAGCCGACAGATGACTAATAACCTACACAGCGATCCAAGCGTGATTATAAATCCATACAGATTTGCGGCAGCGGCTAGTGCTTTTGCCTATGTTGACGGAGTTGGCGTCAACTTTTCAGGGACCCTCCAATCCGATCACGCGTTCACGCTGGAGGCTGGTGAAGATTATGCCGGAATTGCTATATGCAGAGCGGTCACGGTCACAAGCCTGGCTACGGACCAAGGAGATACCGTTACCGAGCGCGGGGAAATGACTGGTGGAGGCGATTTATCTGCTGCGAAGGGATTTGAGTTTACAGCATCTGACACGTCCACAACAATAGAACTTACCGCGAATGCAACTGGTGGAGCCCGTGTCATTTTTCTATGGAAAGTTACTGGGGCCGTTTTTCAAGCGTCTGCTGGTGACACTTCGGCATCGGGAGCTAGTTCATTGATTGAGGCAGACATAAATACAGTTAGCGGTGACGTTGCTATGGCTGCAGCGTTTTGGAGCTCAGGTACGGGTAATATAACAGCATCAAATGGGTTGGACACCGTAGACGACACGATCGTAGAGACTCGAAAATTCGCCGCTGGGTCTAAAGCAAATGTGACAGGTGGGTCGCCAGAATTATTTACAATAAATACTGACGCGGGATGGAAATCCGGTGGCGGATATTTCCTAATTTATAGATAATGAAATACCTAGCAACAATCGCGGCGATGCTCTTCGCCTTCACATCAAACGCGGCAACGCTCACGCTGACCTGGTCGGATAATAGTACTAATGAGGACGCATTTCAAATCGAGCGCTCCATAGGCGACGACCAGAGCTTTGCCCTGCTCGCAACGGTCCCTATCGACGTGACGACCTACACTGACGCCGAAGCCATCGCGGGGTTTCCCAACTTTTACCGAGTGAGAGCGATTAACGAGTACGGGGAATCGGGATACACGAATACCTCATCTGCGACTCCCGTTGACGACTCGCTCAGCGACAGTCCAAACAGCCTCATCATCGAGATCCAAACAAAACCCAAAACGCGGACAATCACTATAGATCAAGATGGAAACGTAACAGTGGAGGAAATCAGCCAATGAAAAAGATAATCCTAGCAATATCAATCGCCGCTCTCCTTTGCGGGTGTGCGACTACTAAAGTCGATTCGCTTTCAGTAGCCAATCGCTCGGTAAAATTTTCAATCCTGAATGTGATCGTATTCGAGAAAACAACCGAGGGCCTTGAGGTCGGCGGGGCGGAGATCATCGAAGAATGAAACGATTCCCGCTTGAACTTTTCGTCAAGCTTCGGTCGGTAAATTACCAAGACAAGCCTTGCGAGCTGACCGAGGATTTCGAGTACATCGCTAGGAGTGGAGAAGTGATTCGCGCCTTGAAAGGCTATCGCTCCGACTTCGCCTCCATCCCTCGCTTTTTCTGGCGCATCTTTCCGCCGATGGGTCGCTACACCTACGCCGCCATAATCCATGACTGGTTATGCGATCAACAGGACAACGACTACAAGCACGCCGCCGGAATCTTTCTGGAGTGCATGGAGCACCTAAACGTTCCCAAGATCAAACGGCTTTCCATGTATCGGGCAGTCTTGTGGTTTGGTCCTAAATTCTAAATTGCTCTATGTTACCACTAATTCCTTATTCAACAACGATCGCGGGCAATCAGCTGACGGCCTCCTTATTTGCTGCTGCTGCGCCGACCGTTATCTTGTCAGATGACATTTTCAACATTTTCGATCGATACGGGGCGGGCGGGCTGTTCGTCGTTGCCGCGTACTTTTTCTACAAACGATCGGAAAAACTCAATGCCCTGCGAGAGGCAGAACATAAGGAGCATATAAGGGCCTTGAAGGAGGAGTTGGTCCGGGAGCGTACAAGTAATCGAGATTGACGCAAAAAAGCCGTGAGGGTCAACTCACGGCTTCTTACGTTGGCTTGTAGTTCAGTCTACTCCAAGTGTTTCAATATGCGGCTCCGTTCGGTTTTGTATCGCCTTTTTTCGCTTCTGTCATTTGCGGCCCGGATAACAAGCACGCCTAGCCAAGATGACAACCGAGATATTTTGAAGGCAATCCATCGGAGGGTTGCGAATTGGATGTTATTCATTTTCTGCCTCCTTGCTGTTTGGATATGCATCTATCAGCGCATCAAAAAGCTTTTCGCCTTCCTCCACTTGTAGCTTGCCGCCTCTATTGATCCTGGTCCGGATCGCGTGGTAGGATACTCCCGCGGATTTGCACAGCGGAGCAAATTTGATGGGCGAGTCCTTGCTCTTAATCAAACCCGCCACCTGGGACGTGGTTAACCTCATTCTGACACCTCCTTCTTTCTAACAATTAAAGCATTGTTGGGTTTGCCAGCTATCAGCCAGCCTCGAAAGATACTGTCGGCGTAATCATTAACGTCTGCTTTATCTTCCGGAAAATGTACAAGCACCTCATGCCGCCCATGATCTATGGTTATCCATGTTTCCCCATTTACGGGCCTCTCTTTTGTTTTATTATTCATAATATCGTGGTTTCGCCCTGACGTCATTGCCGGGCAGCGTAAAGCCTCGCGTCTCCGTGGAGATGGCAAGGCTGTTGCTGGGGCTCTGGGAGGGGCTAACCGAGTTTCAAGCCCTCCAATGAATGAGGGGCCCACCACGCCGCGCCTCTATTGGCGGAACATGGCAAAAAGTCTACATGGATAAACCGGCCAAACTTTTTGAATGAAACAGGGCAATCACTGAATCCGATTATCACCATGTCTTTGAATAAAACGCCGTTTACGTTTGTAAATGAAACCTTGTCGCCAGCTTTAAAAATGCAAGGAATCGGAGAAACCTGTAAAAGACTGTCTTTTCCGTTGTCGCTCATCCTGCAAACCCTCCCAAAGCCTTACGGCACGCCTTCTTGAGTAAACCCTCTGGCAGTTCGCTAGCCTCAAGGCCTAGAGCCTCAAGTGTGTCTGTGGTGTCGTAGGTGATACTATATTCATGATTGCCCAATTCGTACACGAGCGACTCAAACAAGTAATTCTCATTCTTGCGGGCTTCTTTTTTTTCCGCTTCTTGGCGCTTGAACATATCACCAAAATCCTTTGACCGGCTTTTCAGAATGAAACCGCCTCCAGGTAAGCTTGCAAGCTTTCCACTGTAGTCATTTGGGTCAAGACCTACGCGAATCAACCCCTTATCAAATTGCTCATTTGAAAACGCAAAAAAGATCCCTTCAAATGCGTTGAGTTCGGAGGCGTGGCGAGTGCTGGTTTCAGCGTATGATTCGTTTACTGTCATAATTTTATAATGGTATCGCCGGGCCTCATTGCCAGGCACCCCAAAGCCCGGCATCCTCGTAAGGTATGCCGGGTGATGGTTAGGGGTTGCGGTTTAGGAGCAACAACCGCAACAAGGAGCGTCCTCGCACCTGCCGCGTTTGTTCGTGTAGCTCTCGGATCCACTTGAGAATCTAGTATAGCTCGAACGATATTTGCTACCATTGCCTCTACTGCTCCGAGGTTTATACGTGGCCTCTCCTTGAGCGTTTACGAGCGTCTGCATCTCCTCGGCTCTGTCATCTGGGACGCTCCAAGTTTTGAAACGTGGATTCCATTTCCCGCCAGCGGATTTAATCGATTCCTTTACCGGGTAGCTATTTCCTTTTAATTCCTTCATAGAAATCAGGGTTCAATATCCGCAAGCGTCCTCCACAGCGCTCACAAGCCCGTCGAAGTCCTCATTCGGTCCGAGTACATCAGCCAAGATTAAAACGGTACTAAGCGGCACGTCATTCTCTTCAGCCAGATGAGAGTAATACTCCCGCTGATTCTCAAATCCTTGGGCCTGATAAACGGTTTCAGTGTGTCTTCGGTATGTTTTTACGGTTTTCATATTTTTATTGTTGGTTAAGGACGCTAACCATAAAGTTAGCGTCGTGGAATTCTCGACGGGCTTCTTCAGCCTCGGCGAGAGAGTCGGCCATGCCGAAGAACCGGTTACCATCCCGGCTCTCGGTTGAATCAAAGGATCCATCATCTGGCCCCTCGGCGTAAAAGGTAAAACTGTCAGAGGGTCTGTTGATGTACATTGAGTATTTAGTCATTCGATCTATTGGTTGAGGTTGAGGTTAATATCCGGCCCACTCTCTCAAGTGGGAAAAGGTGGAAAAGGTTAAGAGCTCGCGCTCCTCAGTTACTTGAATCGTCCCATTGATTAGGACGGCGCTTTGTCCCCAATCGTGAGAACGTGCCCAGTTTAGATGTTTTTCATTCATCATAACTAGCGGTCAAGGGTTTCGATTGCCGAAACAATGGCTTTAGTGCACCGTCCAGAAACAGCGGATACAATCCTATAAACCGGGCGGCTGTACTCGCCGTGACTGCAGCAGTACTGACCGCCATAGGACCAGAGACCCTCTCCATCATGCTCGCAGTTTAGCCCGCCATGTTGCTCGTCGTTTTCGGTCAAATGCTCGATAGCTAGCTCTAACGTCTCAAACTCTAGAGGTGGCTCTATCTGCCGCCCGGTAAATGCGTCCGTATCATGCCCGGTCAGATACCCATCAACAGGAGCGTAGCATGTCCCTGGGTAATAGCTAAATTCGGCCTTGATGCGGTAGGTGGTTTTGGTGTCGGTCTGCATAAGATATAAGTGGTCTAATTCTCCGAGATCGTCCCGGCCCGTGTCAGCTATAACTCAGCCAACAACCAAAAACTAGCACACTCCTACAACGAGTCAAGTAATATGTTCAACTATTTAAACATTGGGAAATCCTTCCCAACTCTACTAGGCAAATATTGCCTACCTACCTAGTCTAGGTACTATCCAAAAGGGGCAATAATTGCCTACCTCCTTACCCCCATCTCAACCCCACTCACACACCTACACAAACTCGATTTGACATTCACCTCCGTTTCGGTATATGTCTACCCCTCGCCCGGTCTCCTCATCAACTGTAGCAGGCTAACGCCGTCACAACCGCCTAACGCCGTCACAACCGCCTAACCCTCCACACCCACCCTATTCTCTCGACATCACAGCCAATCAAACACCATTGTGCCGCCCATGCCGTCACAATCACCCAAACAATCCACAGACGTCCCGCATACCTAACAGCATGAAACAGACGAAACCCAAGACAAAGCAACCCAAGCCAAAGCAACCCAAGACAAAGCCAACCGCACGCAAACCCACAAGGCAGAAGACACTACGCAGAAACCTACTCAATTCTATTGCCAAGCAAGAAGCCAAGCCTCTCGAAATCGTAGCAACCAGAGCGAAAAAAGAGCCAGACGGAAGATCACGCTACTTCACCCCAGAACAGAAAGCAGAAGTTAAGCGCAAAGTGATTCAAGCAATTTCAACAGGAACTCCAGAAGCGGTAGTCTGTAGAGACATCGCAGAACTACCCAGCGCATGGACTCTCAAGGCATGGAGAGACGAAGACGAGGCATTCGCCTCAAGCATCGCACATGCGCGTCTTCTAGGCCATGACACTATTGCCATCGATTGTCTTCGGATAGCAGATGACTCGAGCAAGGACTTGATAACCGATGAGGACGGAAACGAGCGAACCAACTCGGAAGTGATTCAACGGAGCAAGCTGCGTGTTGAAACCCGGTTGAAACTTCTTAGTAAGTGGGATCCTAAGCGCTACGGAGACAGGATACAAGCGGAGATTACCGGTAAAGTGATCACGGCTCATTTAGATGTGTCACTCAGCCCGGAAGCTGCGTCAGAAGCATACAAGCAGCTAATGGGGTGATGCCCGGGCTCTCCATCTACTTGATAAGCAGCAAAGCAATGCCATCGGCGGCAGCAAGTGGAGCGGCTGACCATCTCCAAAGGAGCAAACGAGCGGAGCGGAGCGGCTGAGAGAGCGGAGTTCATAGGATGCTGATCGTAAGTGACGCATTGCAGGTTAGCGAAGCAATGACGGCTGCTTCAATCCCGGCTGCTTCAAGCCCGGCTGCTTCAAGCCACTGCCAGCCGGACGAGAGGAGAAACGACCGCCGAGGACAGCTCAGGCACCGATTCAAGCCAGATTGAGACCGAATCACCAGGGAAACCAGGGAAAACGACCCCTACCCCCCGGATACCCTATCCCGCTTTCTTGAGGATGGGGTGGGGTGTTGTGGTGGTAGCTCCAGGTGTAGGAAATCCCCGATTAGAAACATAAAGACCTGATTTCCTTATCCCCATTTTTTTTTTGAATATTTTCTGGGATTTCGGATTAGGTTGCTTTTGTGTGCAGTGTTTGTTTATGGGTATATGTGGTATGAATAAATTTACATCCGATGTTTGTATCTCAGTGTTAGAGACATGTTTGGTGTGTTCGAATCCTTCTGAGCGTTTGTGAGTATATCCTTGAGCTGTGCGGTAACACTGGATATCGAGGTTGCCTTAATGGCTCTGACAATCCCTAGTATGACTTTTGATATGGAGATAATGATATGGACTTTTTGAAACCGAATTACCCGTTGGAGCTTTCAAATAGGGCGAAGCTTTTGATGAAGCTGAGGAAAGACCCTAAGATGGTTGGTATGATGAAGGCTCATTATGCCTGCGCTCCGTGGGACTTTGTTAAGGATTGGGGCATGACTTACGATCCGCGTAACGTTGAGCGAGGTTTGCCTGCTGAGATCCCATTCGTACCATTTGACAGGCAGATAGAGTTTTTGCAGTGGCTTACGCAGAGGTGGGAAGCTGGTGAAGGCGGTCTGGTTGAGAAGTCTAGAGACATGGGCGTTACTTGGCTGGCTGTTGGTTGGTCTGTGAGCATGTGGTTATTTCGTCCTGGATTTGCTGCTGGTTTTGGTAGTCGTAAAGAGGAGTTGGTAGATAAGAAGGGAGATCCCAAGAGCATTTTCGAGAAGATTAGGCCGTTGGTTCGGATGATACCGAAGGAATTCCGTCCGGAGGGTTTCAACGAGCGAGAGCATTCTGCTGAGATGCGTCTTATCAACCCTGAGAACGGGAGCACGATAACGGGTGAGTGTGGAGACAATATCGGTCGTGGTGGTCGACAGTCTGCTTATTTTGTGGATGAGGCTGCTTATGTTGAGCGTCAGGAACGTGTAAATGCGGCTCTGTCTCAGAACACGAATTGTCAGATTGATATTAGCACACCGAATGGGAATGGAAATGCGTTTTACCGGAAGAGGCATTCTGGGAAGGTGAAGGTATTCGAGTTCGATTGGCGTGATGATCCGAGGAAGAACCAGTGGGAGCTTGTTGACGAGGAGACGAAGAAGGTAACGAATGGTGTTGGCCGAGATTGTCCATTAGG